>WLWE01000039.1_pt1 | contig 97581 bp, 106 predicted proteins | sample 6718301 | NCBI WGS metagenome assembly WLWE01 (sample SAMN12718691, study PRJNA515312) | sponge metagenome | isolation source: marine sponge | host: Mycale hentscheli | place: New Zealand: South Island, Marlborough, Capsize Point | collected 2003-05-01
ATCTTGGTGTTCCAACTAAAAATTCTGGGACAATAAAAAAACAAAAATGTCCTGTATCTCTTTGTCTTGATGTATATTTGATTTTATGATGAGCACGGTTTAATATTTTTTTATAAACGCGCAATCGTAAATCTTCTACGTCTTTTGTTCGAGTGTATAATTCGTCTAAGCTAATTTTGTCACGCAATTCATCGTCATTCATTATTAGAATCATAGGAGAAAAAAACTATTAAAAATAAACGATAAAAATATATATGACAATTAAAAATATTGTAATGGCTGGTGGAGCTTATAATGGATTATATATAATTGGAGCGCTGAAATATTTGATAGAAAATAGTTTTTTTGATATAAATAACATTGAAACCATATATGGTACATCAGTAGGCGGATTTATTGGAGTTTTATTATGCTTAAAAATAGAATGGTCTATTATTTTAAATTATATATTAGAAAGACCTTGGGATAGAGATTTGACTTTTACTGCTGACATGATGTTTAATATGATACCAAAGAAAGGTATTTTAGATTCCGATTATATGAAAATATTCTTTAAAAACTTATTTAAATCAAAACATTTATCTTCAGAAATTACCTTGAAAGAGTTTTATGAATTTTCTAAAATTAAACTTTATTTATTTGCTGTGGATGTGAATAATTTTAAAGTGGTTAAAATATCTCACGAATCACATCCTAATTTAAAACTAATTGACGCTGTATTTATTACCTGTTCAATGCCTTTCATATTTCAACCAACTTTTATTGATAATACTTACTTGGTAGATGGTGGTGTTCTATGTAATTATCCATTGGATTTTTGCATAGAAGATGGTAAAGATAAAAATGAAATAATGGGCATTCAGTTTTCATTAAACAAAGATGAAAGAAAATACATAGATGAATCGACCAATATTGTTTATTATGGTTATTATATGTTTGATAAATTAGTAGGAGTCGCTAGAAAACCGCCTAAAAATAGCATTAAAAATGAAATAATTATTCCATGTGATAGAATTAATATACCTCGTGCGGTGGAAATTTTAAAAGATAAAACTATTAGAAATAGTTATATCAAAAAAGGAGAAGAATGTGCTAAGTTATTTATGACATATTTATCTAAAGAGCAGTATTCAGAAACTGAATCAAATTGTCATGAGTAATATCAGTAGTGTATTCAATAACATTATTACCCTTTACTAGATAAATAGTTGGAAATGCTTCAATTGAAACTTTATGATTGGATTCAAACTGTTCTAGTGTTCCCGAATCTGCCTCTCCATTAACCTCATTAAAAGTAACAGTTACACCATTAACCTCTTGCCCGTTTAATTTTTGCATGGTTTTCTTCCATCCAGATTTTTTTGCTATAATGCTTTTCTTACAGTGTGGGCACCAGTCCGTATAGAAAGCATAAATTGTAGCTGTTGTTGGGTCACCACTACCACTCCCATCCACTGGGTCAATATATTCTTTGTTATCTTTGTATTCAGGATTAAGTTTAGGAGCAACATAGGTAGTATAAACCCAGAATGCTAGTCCAATAAATAAAGCAAGTAACACAACAATAATTATAAATTTCTTATTTGTTACAGCCTGCATTACGGTATTTTTAACATTAGACATCATAGTACTCATTTTATATATACATATAGAAACGGAAAAAACAACTCTAAACGAATATAAAGTTTAATCAATAACATAATATAAGATGTGGATTCGCAATTATGAAGGAAATTTGGTTTATTTTGATATTACTAAATATCACAATGAGAAAGATTTATATATCAAATTATGGAAGATAAAATTTGATGTAGATATAAATAGTAATCAAGTAGATTTTAATAATGAGCTAATGCAATTAATAATTTCATAAATTCTTTTTTCTTTTTAAATTATAACAATGACTAAAACTAGAAAACTGCGTAAAAAATCAAAAAAACACAAAAAAAAAATTTATACAAAAAAACATTATCAGAGTGGAGATGGAATGGTAACTTCAGTATGGGGACCGCCTTTGTGGCATTATCTTCATACGATGAGTTTTAATTATCCTGTAAAGCCCACAGCAGCAGATAAACGCCATTACAAAAATTTTATATTAAGTTTGCGTTATGTTTTACCGTGTCGCTATTGTAGGGAAAATTTATCCAAAAACTTAAAAGCTTTACCACTTACTGATAAAGAAATGAAGAGCAGGGCTTCTTTTTCTAGATGGGTGTTTAAATTACACGAATTAATTAATACGATGTTAGGAAAGAAATCAGGTTTGAAATATTGTGATATTAGAGAAAGGTATGAGCATTTCCGTTCTAGATGTACGAATGATAAGAAATTTAGTGCTAAAAAGGTTGAAGCTGCTGCTAGAAAAACGCGCAAAAAGAAAGAAAAAGGATGTACAGAACCTCTATATGGTGCTAAATCAAAATGTATTGTTAAAATTGTACCTAGGTCTGTAAGAGGAAAGAGTTTTCAAATGGATAAAAAATGTAAAAAGAAAAGAATCGTCTAAAGATAAAATGTTTTTTAATAGTAAATGACATTTTATACACTAGAAGAAGTAAATGCGCATAATACTAAAGAAAGTTGTTGGTTGGTAGCAAATAATATTGTTTACGACGCAACAGCTTTTATTAATCGTCATCCAGGAGGGTCTTTTACACTTTTATCTAAAGCAGGTACTGATGTTTCAAAACATTTTGAATGGCATAGCACACATGCTAAAAACTTGTGGGCTAAACATAAAATAGGAGAAATTCAAACAGTTACCAAGTGCTGCCACTGTTAAGACTAGCTTGTGACAACCAAGGCAAAGGTAAGTATTGATTATTCATAGAATTATAGTTTGGTACCTTTTTACAGGTAAAAGCAGGTTCAGGGCATCTTGCGCAAGGTGGACAAGGTGCACAAGGTTTGCGTCTAGGACAAGCGGACCTTTGTGGGCATTTAGGACATACTGGAGGAACAATAGAGGATTTAAGTACATATAAATCTTCGTCACCTTCAGGAATATCTACACGGCGGACGCCACGACGTTCTGACCAAAATTTCTTTCGTCGTCTTTCATTATAATCATCATCATCATCATCTACACCCGTAACACCAGTTTCAATAGAGCTAATTGTATCAGAACCCATATTTGGCACATTGCTTCGCCTTGCCATTTCATCTCTATATGCCTGTCTGGTATGAGTTTGACTGTCAGAGGTTAAACCTTCCTTAATATTCATTCCTAATGTAGCCAATAATGCCACTGCTAATATTATAAAAAATAATGTTGATTTATTGAACTTCATTATATATAATGAGTAAGAAAAAATCGCACATTATTTAGAATAAATCTCTCCATATATCATATATGCCAGCTCAAACACATAGTAGAGTTAGAAATGGATTTCACATATTAGCGAATAGTCGTGGAAGATTAACAAATTTAAATGGACCACCATGTAATACAGCCGCTCAATGCGAGAAAGCTTATTGCTGCGGACCCGCTATTCAACCATTGAGTTCTAAACCTAGAGGATGTAGAAGAGGGTTATGTTCTTTTACTCACAATAGAGGAAGAAAAAGAGCATTAGCTTTAGGGGGTGTTGGTTCTCGCTCTGCGGCTACTAAAAGAGCAATTAGCAGACGCGTTGAAAATAGAAATAAAATGGCACCAGGCTATGTGCCTTCAGCGACTCGTCCTCGCAATATGAAAGAATGGCCAACAAAGAATGCTATTTGTAAGACACCTTGTCCTTGTTGTTTAATAACAATGACTAAAAATCATCCACGCAATGCTTGTCTTGGAAGCTGTGCCAGAAAATCAAGTAGTTCTACAACACCACCAATACCACTACTACCACCACCTCCTGGAACGAATATAAGACTCACGCTTGGGCTTGATGCCGAAGACCCATCCGACCCTGACAGTGTGCCCGGCGGGACAGGTACGGGGTATGTCGGAGCAAATATAGAATTTGGATACGGTATAATTACTCCTCTACCCACAGCTCCTCCAAGCAACAACGTACTTGGTCAAGTATATGAAAATGGTAATAGTATTTGTTATGAATATGATAATGATACAGGCAATAATAGATTTATTATTGAGGCTAAAAAGATAGGTGTATCAAATACTGGTGTTATTCCATTTACAACAATAACTTTAACAAATTCTATTACTGGTCAATCTATTCAATATACTTATGGTGCCGCCCCCACGGGCGGCGGCACATTCTCCACAACCCCCGGCGGCAGCCCCGCCTACCCCCCTGGTCCAGACTTGATTAGCTGGAATTCTGGCGGTGTCGACCCTAATTTCCAATGGTGGACTGATGCTTACAGTAATGCAATTAATTACCCCAGTGTACCATCTATCTATATAACTGTAACCCCTTAATTTGAATTTCCTATAAAAACATATATTTAGCCAATAAACCAAAATTATTATATATTTTTTTTTTCTTTTACAAATATATAATGGTAAGATATCACGGAAGAGCAAGAGAGCGTACAGGAGCAGTAAACAGAATCCAACCGGGACTTAAGATGGCAGGACTTTTAGGTACAGTTCGTGCACCAATTAGTGCTTGGAGAATTCAGCAAAGAAGAGTTAGACCAAGTGGCGTTGGATGTACAGCATCGACCCGGGTTTCATCAGGAACAGCAGGTGTAGGAAAACGCAGGGTTTTCGATAAGAAATTGTGCGTTACATGTGTTAATAACACAACCGTCAATAAAAAGGGAGAGAAGGTACCAATTATATTCTTAGCTTTAGCAGCACCTGCTTCTCGTCAGTGTGCGGGTGGTGTCAACAGACATTTCCCTCTTGGATGTCGTTAATAAAATTGATATAAATGTTATATTTACAATTATATCAAAACATGAGCAAACAAAGAAAGATACTTAAGGGATATTATGCTGAAAATAGTTTAGAAGCTGGAATAGACGAAGCAGGTCGTGGACCTTTATTTGGTAGAGTTTATGTAGGAACAGCAATTCTTCATCCTACAGATTTCAATCATTCACTTATGCGAGATAGTAAGAAATTGTCAGAACGCAGACGACTTCAAGCATACGATTATATTAAGGAGAATGCGATTGATTATGCTACCTTTTATCACGACGAGAAGGTCGTTGATGAAATAAATATATTTAAAGCAACCTATGATGCCATGCACAAAGCTTTAGATAAATTACAAGTACGACCAGAATTAATTTTAGTAGACGGTAGTTATTTTGTGCCATATAAGTTTGAGGGTGAAGAAGTTAGTAATATTTGTATAGAAAAAGGAGACGATACATATAGTGCGATAGCAGCAGCATCTATATTAGCCAAAGTAGAAAGAGATAAATATATTCAAGATTTGTGTGATAAATATGAAAATTTAAATGAGTTTTATGGTATTGCCAGTAACAAAGGTTATGGTACAGCAAAACATATAGAAGGAATTAAACAGCATGGTATTAGTAAGTGGCATAGAAAAACATTTGGAATTTGTAGACAGTATGATTAGGGTAATTAACCGAAAAAATTGAAATAGAAAAATTAGTATATAAAGGATGTATTCAACACCCGCTATCTACTTAGTTTAAAACAACTAACAACAATTTACCATGAGCAACCCCTGTATTGGACCTAATAACATGCGGTATATCTTCGCCGTAAGAAAAAGTGATGGAGTATGGATATCACGAAGACTGTTTGTGTTATCTAAGATTGATGAGGTTGATTTGATGGGTCAGTATTTACGAGATATGTGGTACATGGAGACGTTGTGTCCAGATGATATCCGTGAATTTATGATTATACCAATTAATAGGAGTACACGACTTAGTGAAATTGCAAGAACATTAAAATCTTGTTCAAACACTATACCATGTTGTGATTTGCTAAATATTGTAAGAAACAAATATGATGTACAGTGGATATATAATTTTGAACTTTCAAAGCATGCAATACAAAAATATATATCAGATGAGAAAGAGAATGCTCACTTTGCTTTTGAACTTCATCATTTCGGACACAGATATCCTGTTGACTGTGGTCCTTGTATGAGATTAATTTTCCAGGCTCATCTTATGAAGAATGATGACAAAATGCAGTTACATATTTCAAATCCGGAGTTTCAAACATATCGTTAAATAGATGTATATGAGTTAAAATTGATTTATAAAAATATTTTTTACTAGTAAGTAATTACAATGAAGTTCCTAGTATTTGATACCGAAACAACTGGGCTACCAAAAAGCAGATATGCTGAACCAGAAGACACGTGGCAATTCCCATATGTCGTTCAACTAAGTTGGTTAATTTACAATACTGGAAATAATAAAATAGAAACAGTAAGGGATAAAATAATTCGTTTGCCAAAACATGTTAAAATTCCACAAAAGGCAACAGAAATACACGGAATCAGTCAAGAACAAATGTTAGAAGAAGGACAACCAGTTTCAGGAGTATTGGATACTTTTATGCGTGACCTGAGTTCTTGTACTGGTATAATAGGACATAACATAGAGTTTGATAAAAAGATGCTAGAAGTAGAATGTATTCGTAATATGTCTAGAAGACTATCTAGTTATAGAAAAATGACATTTTGTACAATGAAGATGGGAAAAAATAGGTGTAATATTTTAAAGGAGAATCCTTTTACGGGTAAAATGGAGCCAAAATGGCCAAAACTAATTGAACTTCATAAACATTTATTTAATACAGAACCAAAAAATTTACATAATTCTCTAATTGATGTGATTGTTTGTTTTAGATGCTTTTACGCACTAACATACGACATTGACCCAGTAGATACAAATGACCAAATGAAACATTATTGTAAAATTTATTGCGGACTTTAATGGTAAGGTGTAAACATAAATCCAATGTCAGACCTAAATAATCTATAATCACTTACTATTCCATCAACATCAAAATCTTTTATATAATTAAAGGCATCTATGTCTTCCATTGTATAGGTAAAAACACTTATTTTTTTCTCATGACATAAATCAATCATTTCCTTATCCAAAGTAACCCATTCAACTATCAGAAAATTAATATTATTAATTAATCCTAGTAAATCGTTAGTAGATAATTTATTTGAAGTAATAAGACCAGTTTTAATTTCCGGTAATTTAAGTTTTAAGTAATCAATATGTTTTTTGTTAAAACTACAACAAATTATGTTCTTGAGATTAAGGTTATATGTTTTTATAAAGCAAAATAATCTATGAGCTAATTTATCTTTTCCCTTCATGTCAAAGTAAATAGGTTGTTCATTAGAATCAAAGTATTTAAAAAATTCTTGTAATGTTATAATTGATTTTTTCTTTTTTTTTACTTCTTTTAAAGTTAAGTTTATGATACGTTGGTTTTTCAAGAATAAATCATGATAAATAACAATCTCTCCAGTTTTACATAATTGAATGTCAATTTCAATCATGTCAAAGCCTTTTTTTTTAACATTTTTAAAGGCTGGCCAGGTGTTTCCTTTATATTTGGCAGAATATCCCCTATGAGCTATAGATAATATATTTGGCGGAATATAATATCTCATTTACAATGATGGAGAGAAAATTATTTTTTTCTTCTTGTTTTTCTTCGTTTTCTTTTTTTACGTCGTGTTCTCTTTTTTCTCCGTCCTCCTTGAGTAGCAGATTTTGAAATCGCATCTACGTCCATAGGCACGGGCGATAATGCATCGCGCGCGGATCTATTCAATAAATAATCACCTTCTCCAACTTTATCTGCTTCTATTTTGGCAATGAATGGCGAAGCACCTAATTCTTCTTCGCCATTTTTTTCGTTAAACAATGATTGAACACGATTAAAGGTTAAATTTAAATTTCTAGCCATCTTTTCAAATGCTAATCGTGTTGCTTGAAAACCAAGCAAAGATGGTATTTTTTCTGGAGGGTATGGTTGTGTTGGGTCAGGCGCAGTATCAAAATCAACACCCCTAATACGGCCGTCATATTGAACTCTCACAGATATTGGTTGACAACTCCAATCTATGAAAATTACCTTGCGTTTATCAACAGCATTAGGAGCATTTGGGTTAAACCATTTGAGCAAGTCATCCATTGTAATATCTCTTTTACTATTCATGGTATCAATCATTCGTTGTCTAATAGACACACCATCAGAACCTTTTGCTATGGGATCGACTACACCATTTCCAGACATTCTAGGAGAAGCCCAATCAGAGGCAAATAACATATTGCGATATACTCTTTGAAATTTGTTATTAGCAGCAGTTAATTTCAAAGGATAATCATTTGTTTTCCCATATGCGGTGAACGAAAATGTTTTATCTTTGGTTATAATTGCCAGTTCATCTTTTGTCGGGATTCTTTTATTTTCAGTTTTAAACTTTCGAAGTAAAGCTCTTATCATTTCTAGTCTTTTATGATGAAATTGAGTTTCACTAGGTTCATTGTTTGAATTACCTGCTATAGTTCCTTTAAAATAAATGTGACTCCTTAAAACATCAGAGGGTGATCTATCTCCGGATAAAGTAGGATATAGATAAGTACCACCAGGGTCAGCTTGTCTTGTCGCATCAATATTAACGCTATAGTTTGGGTCTGTAATATCATAAATGCCCATTATTGTTCTATGTTCTGTCCATTGACCAAAATCCCATGCTTTGTTGTAAAATGGCATTGTTGGAATACCTACCATTGCTGTATCAGATTCATCATATGATTTTCCATCTAAGAAAGTTTGAAATGTGCCATCAGAAAACAATCTTCTAACAAAGTTGTTTCTTTTTTGTTGATTGTTTAAATTTGTAAATTGTGCTGTATCTACTTTTTTACACATCATAGTAGAAGTACCAGGATACCCTTGTGCAAAATACCACATACCGTTTGGTAATTTTGGCAAAATAACAGGTGCGTTTTTAGCTTGTCTTATCGTTGGTTGATTTTGAATATCTCCTTTAATTACAACACCGCCTTCTATAGCTCCATGCCCGTTTAATATAATAATTCGATAATCTTCGTTGTTTAAATTAGGAATACTGTTTCTAATTTTTTTAACCTCTTGTTTGCTGGGAAAAAAACGCATTTTATTTAAAATACAATTTTTAAATGTAATATCGCCCATATTATTTGGTAATCTTGCTTCATTTATTGAACATCCTTCGGAAATAAATTTTTCAAACTTTTCCATTGTTGTTGGTTTTTTTGCTTTTATCCAAGCTTGAATTTGTCTTTCCTTTGATTGTTTCTGTGATTTTAAGTTTTCTAAAATATCTTTTGTTCTTAAATCACCTGAGTTTTTTTGTAGTTTCTTTGTTTGTTTTATTATTTCTTTATGAGTCGCATTAATATCCATTAAAATACCGTGGTGAATTTCAGCTAGTTTGTGCTTTTTACCAACTCTATTTAATTTGGATAACATTGTAACGGGGTAGGGTTGTTTATAAGATAATTTTCTTGACATGAATTATTAATATATATTTAGATTTTTATATATTAATTAAGCACCGCACATCAAACACTCCTCCTCATCATCGTTTGTTTGTGTTCCTGGATTTGATGGTGGTTCAATGGTAAATTGCTGTGGCGCAGCCTTCGCCTTTGTTCTAAGATAGTATATACCGGTTTTAAGACCACAACTCCAAGCGAACATATGCATTGCTGTTAGCTTTTTGTAGTCTGGATTTTTCATCCACAAATTGGTACTTTGGCTTTGACAGATATAAGCACCTCTATCTCTAGCCATTTCTAAAATATGTTTCATAGGAATTTCCCATACAATTTTATATTTATCTTTAATTGGTTTTGGCAAGTCTAATTGTTGAACTGAGCCTCCATTAGCTATAATACTATTTTTAACATCATTATCCCATTTGCCCAAATCAATTAATTCTTTCATTAAATGTTTATTGACAATTACAAACTCACCGGCAATTGTACGACGTACATAAATATTACTAGTAAAAGGCTCGAAACACTCATTGTTGCCTAAAATTTGACTAGTTGAAGCAGTAGGCATAGGTGCGACTAAAAGACTATTTCTCAACCCGTGTCGCATGATATTTTGTTTAAGTTTATTCCAGTCATATCTATCGCTAGGTGTAACATTCCACATGTCAAATTGAAGAGTACCAAGTGCTGCTGGACTATCTGAAAAGCTACTGTATGCTCCTGCTAAATTAGGATGATTATGACGTTGAGCTAATTCGGCTCTATTTAGTTTAAGATGTTCTACGAGTTCAATAGTAGTAGTATTTACAGTAAGCATTGTGGCATTAGAACCGTATAATATATCGCTTTTACTAAGTTGTTTGTGTGAATCTGTATCTAAATTAAAATCCATATTATTTAAATTATCATAAACATAATCTACGTTAGCAATTCTTTCTTGGGCAATTTCATTGCTTCTCTCCAAAGAAGCATGATAGATAGTCTCAAAAATCTTTTTATTAACGTCTTTTGCCATATCAGAATGAAATGGAATATCCATTAAAGCAAGTGTATCAGCTAATCCCTGAATACCAATACCAATAGGTCTATGTAACATATTAGAGCGTTTAGTTTTTTCAGTAGGATAGAAATTAACATCAATTACCTTATTTAAATTATCTGTTATGATTTTGGTCATTTCGTGTAGTTTTTCAAAGTCAAATTCGGCACGTAGTAATCTAACTAGTTCAGTGTAAGGACCAACATATTTTCCGTCAATAATAATCTGTGGAAAAGATTTAACCTCGATTTCATATGTTTTTAAAAATAAATGTTTAAAACTATCCATTTCAGTTGGTTCTACATTTAATATTTGATAATTAATATTATTGTTATCTAGCATTTGTTTTGCCATTTTACAATAAATACAATTAGATTTTGTATAAATCTGAACGGTTTCCCAATTAACCTTTTTGTTCTTAACAAATTTTGGTAGCCCAATACTTGCCAGATTACAAACGGCAGTTTGGTCTGGTCCTGAATACTCAATAATTTCAGTACATAAATTACTACTTTTAATAGTGCCTAGATTTTTTTGATTAGACTTTTTATTACATGCGTCTTTGTAGAGCATATAAGGTGTTCCTGTTTCAATTTGTGAATCAAGAATTTTAAACCAAACTTGTCTGGCTTTGACTTGTTTAAGACCTTTGCCTTCGGACTCATATCGTCGGTATAAAACATCAAATTCTTCACCGTAGGCGTCGCTTAATCCTTTACATCTATCAGGACACATTAAGGTCCACATTTCGTCATTCTTAACTCTTCTCATAAATTCATCTGGTATCCATAAAGCATAAAAGAGGTCTCTTGCGCGTTGTTCTTCGTCACCGTGATTTTTCTTCATATCCAAAAACTGCATAATATCACCATGCCAAGGCTCGATATAAATGGCGAAGCTTCCATTTCTTTTTCCTCCTCCTTGATCAACATATCGCGCGGTATTATTAAAGACACGAAGCATTGGTACAATACCATTGGAAGTACCATTTGTTCCTCTAATATGACTACCGCTTGCGCGGACATTATGAATATGCAAACCAATTCCACCAGCCCATTTGCTGATTTTGGCACAATCGGATAAGGTTTCATAAATCCCAGCAATACTATCATCTTTCATTGCCAATAAATAACAAGAAGATAGTTGGCTTCTAGGAGTTCCAGCATTGAATAAAGTGGGTGTGGCGTGTGTAAAAAATTTTTGAGACATTCCATCATAAGTTTTCTTAACCTTAGAAAAATCATTTCCCCATATTCCTAGAGCTACACGAAGCCACATATGTTGGGGTCTTTCAACAATTTTATTATTTACACGCATAAGGTATGCTCGTTCAAGTGTTTTAAATCCAAAATAATCAATAAGGTAGTCTCTATCATAATCAATCATACTTTCGATATCCTGTTTATTTTTTTCAATAATATTCCATAATTCTTGTGAAATAAGAGGATGTGGTTCATTATTAACATCTGTAAAATAATAAAGCAATGACATTGCTTCATAAAAAGTGGCGGGAGTATTTTTGTGATGATTAGATGTTAATATTCGGCTTGCTAATTCTCCGTAATCTCCGTGTGTGGTAATAAGCGATGCGCATTGTTGAGCAGTAAGTTCATCAATTTTAGTTGTAGGAATTTCATCATACAATCTATCTATAATTTTTTGAACGAGTGAAGTATAATTAACAGATAAATCATTACCACCTAGTTTTTTAACTCGTGTTAAGATTTTATCAAAAGAAATAGATTCTTTTTGACCATTGCGTTTGATGACATATTCTTCGTTTTTCATGATAATAAAGTTATATTGTTTAAATTTTAAATAATGATTCTATAAATATTATTATTGTAATACTTATAAAATAAATAAAATAATATATTTGCTATCTATATATGAAAAAAGATATAATTTTAAAGGGGGTAATAGCAGTATTAGCAATTTTAGGGATAATGTTTATTTTAAATAAAAAGAAAGAAGGTTTTCATAATTTAACTCCTGGCATATATCCTATGAGTGATACAAAAGGTTTATTATATCCAACGTATCAAATGAAAAATAACCCTGGTTTATCCGACTTAGATATGCAGAGAGCATATAAGTTATATCCTTCTTACGCAGTTGGTTCTTACGCACAAATTACAAATAATAAAAGATATTGGGAAACCCCTTGTAATGGATTAACAACACCACCTGATTTCTGCGGTGGTTTATATAAACCTCGTCATTGTGACCATCCACCAGTAGTACCACCACCTAAATTGGGAGATGAAAGTTGTAATAGAGTAAATTATTATTGTAGTAAAATTTAAATAGCAAGTTGAGTTTGTTCTAGAGAAGGGGTATCTATTTTGATTGCTTTTATAGAAGGGGAAGGTTGTGCTTTTAGAGGCGGTGTTTTAATAGCAATTTTTGGAATAGATGCTCGTTTTTGTCGTTTTTTGGGTTTTCTGTGGTCATAGCCATTTACTCTTTCCTGAACGACAGTATCCCATAGTTCTTTAAATTTATGATTAATAGCATTAAACCAAACTTTGTTTCGTCTTACTAATACACAGGAAATCTTTTCCAAATACCAAAACGTATCGTTAATCCAAGTTAGTTCATTATTTTCATCTATAATTTTATCGCGCCATATTTCATATTCTTCATAAGAATTGATATGTAGTGGAATATATTTATAATCAGGTTTAGACCCATTATTAAAACATAGAATGATACCTTTTCTTTTTCCATCTTTTGTTTTATTAAATTCTCCGTCTGCTAAGAATTCTGTTTCAGTTTTATATTCTTTAAATGATGTTTCTAGAAAGTCACATTCATCCAAATTTAAAACTTCCATTTGCATTTGCATTTGGACCCAATATTCTTTTTTGGGTATTCCGGTGATTTCGCGACTAGTTGGATTCTTAATTTCAAGAAGACGTCCGTATCTAGGATTGTCTATTTTAACATTAATACCATCTGGCGATGCGGCGAGATAGTAATAATCATCGCTTTCAATACAACCATATTCATCTACTTTTGTATCAAACATATCTTCATATATGTAATTAGATAATGGTTCGAATTTATGTCCGTGGTGTGTTGCGGAGGTAATATTTACACCAGAAAATTTTTTGGTATTGATTGGTTTACACTTACCGTATATTAATTGATTTTTAGTGGCATCATGTTCTAAGGCTTTCCAGGCACTACTGGCTGTAATATGATTCCATCGAAATTTAAACCATTCGATAGTGCCTTGTTCGTGAGTATCTTTACTTTTAATGTGTTTTAATATTTTGGAGTAGTTCCGTTTGTTTTTGGGAGTAGTTACTTTAGTTGTTTCAGACCTTTTTGTACCATAAAATTCGAAATAACTATAAATTCCTTCGTCAATGAGTTCAGTCAAATTAAGCTCAATCATTGAATCAATATCGCGGTAAATCATGTCTATAATATGATATGTATGTTCAAATATTCGATGGGCGAAATCTTTATAACGATATTCTTCGATATTGTTGCTTATAAAGTCATCGATGATAAGATAAACACTTTCTCTTAGTTCGTCTATATCTGTTTCTAGCACTTGTTTTGGAACGGATATAGAATGAATTATGTTAGATAAATTTGGTAATTCATTCATAAGCATAGGTTGGATTATATATATATTAAACATTTTCTTTTATATCAATTTTATCTTTCTTTCTCTTAGGTGCTAAGCCTTTGAGAGTTGATTTTTTTTTATCTACACGTCTTAGTGTAAATTTATTTTTATTTTTATTAAAAGTTAATCCGGGAATAGCTTTAATTCTTCCAGTTTTAACGTCATAGCTTACATCTTTGACTCGTTGTAGTTTTTTTCTATCTAATGAAGTATTTAGATATATGTGAAGTTGTTTTTTTCCAGCATCTGTTATTTCTTTTTCAATAGCAAATTGAGTAACAAATTCAGTAATTTTTTTAAGTTTTGTGGAACGACCCAGTTTACTCCAGGGTTTATTTTTGTTATTAGCCTTTTCTTTTTGTAGAAAATCGTCTAGGTTTTCAGAATTTTTTTTAGTAGATACAATTTTGGAATTGCTATTTAAAAGCATTGTTTGGTATTTTATGTTTTTCAATTCTTGACATTCTTCACTCATTTAATATATTAATATAAAGACATAGTTCTATATTATTTTTTTAACAACTTAGGAATTTTCATTATTTTCTTAACCCCAGATTCTAAAATATTACCATAGTTTTTTAAAATATATGCTTCTGTTGATATTACCCCAATTGTTATGATAAATCCTATTAACGCTATAACTATATCTTTAATTACTTGATTTTGTATTTTAAGATAATCGGCACTATAATCCATAAACATAGATATAAATTGGGCAGGTAATAAATAGGTCATTAAAAGCATAACAAATGCCATAGACCAACCTTTTATCATACTGTTTGTTTTCTTAGTTTCTCTTGTTATAATAAAAGTTAATCCTAGTAATGCCATATAATTAATTATTGTTTGTGAAAAATATCCGTAATAATTATATATAGGAGATGGGTAAAAATGATTCCATATATTATACGGACCATTTTGCCATGTTAAAACGGTGGCAATTAAATCTAAATTAGGTAAATAAGCCTCTAAAATGGAATAATATTTATTTGTAAATAATAAATATGGAATTGTAATAATGAATACTATTATAAATATTACCCATCCCAAAAAAAATTTTGGTAAGTTTATTTCTGCAAATTTCTCCATTTTTTCTTCATATGTAGGGTTTTTTTCATCTTTTTTATCTGTACTCATTATTATATATGCATAAAAAAATTAATTTTGGTCAAAAAGAAAAAAAAGAGAGAAAAATTATTCAAAAATGGAAATACAAAGATTTTTTGTTAGAAAGTAAAAATCATATTAGTATTGTAAACCAGTTATTTTTAGAACAATCATTTAATGGTGATAATACAACAAAAAATGAATTACATAAAAAGATTAATAGTTATAAACAGCAAGATATAAAAAAAGATAAAAATTTAGATGGCTTAATTAGCTATGAGGAACTATTGGAAAAATTGGTAGTTTCCAAATTAAAATGTTATTACTGTAGAAAAGATGTTTTACTTTTGTATGAAAATAATCGTGAGCAAAAACAATGGACATTAGATAGATTGGATAATAGTTTGGGACATACTAAAGAAAATGTAGTTGTTTGTTGTTTAAAATGTAATCTGGAGAGAAGATGTTTAAATGATGAAAAATTTCTATTCACAAAACAAATGAGAATAATAAAGAAAAATTAAATATTTTTATTTTATAATGGCGCAAAAATATATTTACTGGAAATGGAGTAATGGAGGTATTTTAAAACAATCTCTCCGCGAAACAAATAAAAATGCGAAAATTCAAGAGCATTCTAATCCGATTCAAGAAAAACTAGAAGATAGAAAACAAAATGATAGAGAGCTTCATAGCCAAAGATTAAGTGAAAGAGGAATGATGATACAAAAGAGTATTAATCCTTTTTTGTCAGCTAATAATTATATTGATGATTTAAATATCCAAGACCAATTTTTGAGACCAAAAGATAGTAATATAAAAGTTGACGGGCAATAAGTATTTAAAGATGGATTATCCATTAGGATATATAGAATAATGAATAATATGCAGTATAATACTCAAAATAATTTGCTATTGAATACATTAATGAAATTTTACAATAGAGATGGTAATTTAAGTAAAATTTTATCAATTATAAATGGTCACGCACGAGAATCTCTCAGATTAATTGATTGGTTTGTCACTAATTATGCTAAAAAGAATTTTGTTGGTTATGATTTAGTTGATAAACATGGAAGAACAAAAAGATTCAAAGTTTATATTGATTATAAGTTAAAGTTAAAGGCTTATTCTAAAAAAAGATTTGATCCATTTTGCCGTTGGGATAGAATTGTTATTCCATATGAAGAAGATACACATATTCAAACAACAATTGGACAGCTTAATTTTTTTAAATGGGCATTAGAGAATAATATCTTGAGTTACATAAGTGAGCATTTAGACGAAATAGAAAAAGATATGAATAGAAGAAATTCTACGGCGAAAAACAGAGTACAAAAGAAAAAGGCAAAAACCAGAAAGAAAAGACAAGAATTATCTTGTTCTGCTACAAAAAGTATTCGAAAAGAAGAAGTTGAAATTGTTGTTAAATTTGATTAAATTGAAAGTAATTTATGATGTATAGTGTGAATATATAAACACACAATGAACATACCTACTGATAAAGCAGAATGGCCTTCCGATTATTTTAGTAACGACCTTCGTTTGATGGCCGCTACTATTACTAGACTAGAATTATGGGACTGGTTTAATGAGGAACACCCGCCGGAGGATACCGGTTATAGTTTTTGGAGTCATCCCCATATAGATAAAATATCAGCAAATTTGAAGGATGATGAGGGCAATTTAAATAACCCACACAGTGGATGTAGTTTTGCTTGTGCGATGAGGAATATGCAGACTATAGCAAAAATTGGATTTCCTGCTTGGAAAGTTAAATATGAAAATAATTCAAAATGTCCTGAATAATTAGATAGAAATGTTATGTAATAAAGAAAAATTTAATTTATTTTATAATAAACCTTTTTAATGGGAAATACAACATCCATAAAAAAAATAGGATTTGAAGATATGAAATATGTCATTAAAAATAAGAAAAAAACCTATGTTATGATAAATACCTTAGCTGTTACAGAGCAAGAATGTTTAATTCCTGGAACAGTATCTGTAAAAGACGAAGAGGCGTTTATTAATAGGCATTTAAATAAGAATATTTCTATTATTATTTATGGGAAAAATGCGAATGATGATTCTATTTTTAAAAAATATGAACAGTTGCTAAAATTGGGTTTTAATTCTGTTTTTGTTTATACAGGAGGAATATTTGAATGGTTGTTATTACAAGATATTTATGGAAAAGATGAATTTCCAACAACATCTGAAGAATTAGATATTTTAAAATATAGAGCAAATAGCGTTCTACAAGATAGATTATTATTAGAATATATTGATTAAACAAGTAATGTATACATTAAAACAATTGGTGTTAAAATATCTGTCCACATAACAAATCCTGTATTGTTTTTACTTGTATTTCCTTTTACAATAAGTTCATAAACATGATTAAGTCCTGCCGCAAAAGCAAAACCACTATAGATTAAAATAGCACCTGGCGCAAATTTTTTACCAAATTTAGTTGAACCTAAAATACAAGTAATTCCTACAAAAATGTCATAGTAAGCTACTTCTTTTTGAAAAGGAGATGTTTGCCAACCAATGGCTTTTGCGGCAATCTCAGGAATAAATAAATGTGTTAATCCTCCATAAAGTAAATTAGCACCAGCAATCCATCTTAATAAATTTTTTTGAAGTCTATTGGGACTATTATCTACCAAAATAGCAATTATCCCAATTGTTGTTATAATAGGAATCATATTGCTCATCAATGTTTTAATTATCATTTTATATATATTATAATGATAATAAATTAACAACTACACATTGTGTACATATGTGGATTATTTTGCGGAGATACATGTCTAATAATAAATCCTGTTACCAAATCTTTTGACAGATAATCTAACTTATCTTTAAAATCAACATTACCATTAAATAAACAAACTTGTTTTTTAATGTTTTTAATCCACGTCTCATGATAATTATGACATCGTTGTAAATAGGAAAGTGGTATAGATTCTCCTGCTCGTGCCCTCAAATCTACTCTTTCCTTACTTTTTTCTGGAGTAGTAGTAACATAAATTAAACCAGTTATTGGTATTTCTTCAATAAACTCATCAAACCATTTTAAATAAATTTGATAATCAACTTCTTCTATTTTTCCTTCGTCATATAGCATTTTTGCGAATACTTCTCTATCCGTAAATACAGACCGTTCTGTAATAATAATAGCATCTGGATTTTCACGAACAATATTTCTAAGTAAAGCAAGTCTTGAAATATAAGCCATCATTTGGAAAGAAAACGCGTATTTATGTTGATTACCATAGAATTTCTCTAAAATAGTCTCTCCTTTTTTGTCTTTAATTTTTAACCACTCATTGACCGGTTCTTGAACATAAATTACCATTTTATCAAGGATGGTTGGTACGGATTTTTTGAGTTCCTTAACCAATGTAGATTTTCCAGAACCAATATTGCCTTCGATGCTAAATATGTATGTCATTGTATATGTTATATGTTTATAATTTAAATGCCTTTCAATTTAGTTTAATATTTAAAAAAAATTGATTAGAGTTAGTTTGTGATAATATTATTATAACCCCCACTACATATACCATGGACCTAAGACAGCAAAAACTAACTAGCGAAGAATGGGATGCTTTAGAGCGCCCTGTAAATAAAGAAGAACATAGAATTTTACAGATGATTAATCAAGGATATTTGAACGTTGATATTTTGTTTAATGATACACAAAGCTTGATTAATTTTATAAAAGTAAGTGAAAATTTAGATATGCATCATTGCTACTTCTATGATAAATATTTTAAAAAAATGGTTGATGCTATTCAAGGTAAGTATTTGTCTGAGATTTTGCCTAAGGTAAGTGTAAGTATTAAAAAAAAGAAGCCACTTAAGAAAAAGGAATTAATTAGGATAGCTAATGTTGATAAAAAAATAGACTCTATTAATGATCAGATTATAGAATTTGTTTTGTTAGAACAGGTGAAGCATTTTCTTAAATATCATAAAAAAAGGAAGAAATCAGATGATAATATGATGATTGCTTATTATACATTTTATACTCTTAGTCAGATTCTAAGATATGAAATTAGAAACGTAAATCCAACAATTGCTACATTTGTTAAAAGCGTTCTTACGCATTTTACACCAAAAATGAAAAAGAGCCATATAATTAAGTATGCTTTTGATTTGATTGAACAAAATAAGGATTTACATAAGTACCGTGATATTAAATTGTATGAACATCAAAAGAAAATTTTGACTTTGTGTAAAACACCTGGAGCTAAACTGTATCTATATCAAGCACCAACTGGTACTGGTAAAACATTGACACCAATTGGATTGGTTTCGCCTCATAATCCAGAACTAGCTAGAAAAAAGAAAACATTCAAGGATTTAATTATGGAATATGAAATTAATATGGGTACTCCTGACTTCGAAAATTCAAAGCATGGTAAATTTGAAATTGAGAAAATTAGAAAACAACTAAAAGAGTTACCTAAGCAAAGACGTATTATATTTACGTGTGCTGCTAAACACGTAGGTCTTCAGTTGGCTAAATCTTGTATTTCGCTAAATATTAAAATTGCGGTTGCGTTTGGATGTAAAGATGTAGATGGAATTCGTCTTCATTATTTCGCAGCCAAAGATTATATTAAAAATAGACGTACGGGTGGTATTTTCAGAGTAGATAATAGTGTTGGAGACAATGTTCAAATTATCATTACAGACATCCAATCTTATTTGCCAGCAATGCGTTATATGATGGCATTTAATAAACCAGAGGAAATAACTTGGTATTGGGATGAACCAACAATTACGCTGGATTATAGTGACCATGAGTATCACACAATTCTACAGAAAAACTGGAGGGAAAATTTAATTCCAAATATTATATTGTCTTCTGCTACTCTTCCAAAGCAAGAAGACATTGCTCCTTGTCTTCAAAGTTTCGTAAGTAAATTTAATTCTACGAATATTGATAGTGTAGTTAGTCATGATTGTACAAAAACAATTCCAATTCTTGATTCAAAAGGATTTGTTGTGTTACCTCATTTGGTTTATAGCGATTTTGCGACATTGAAGAAATCATTGAAACATATTAAAAATTATCAAACCTTGCTTCGACATTTTGATTTGAAGGAAATTACTTACTTTATAAGTTATGTTAATAAACATGTGGAGTTGAAAGACAGGTATAAGATAGAAACATATTTTGAAATTATTGCTGATATTGATGTTATTAGTATAAAACAATATTACTTGAAGGTTCTAGGGTCGTTAAAGAACGATTATGATAAAGTATTTAAACATTTTCAAGATAGAAAAAAGGCAATGTTTGAATCTAATATTAAATTAACTACATCAGATGCGTATACATTGACGGATGGTCCAACTATTTATATGGCAGAAGATATTGATAAAATAGGAAAGTTTTGTCTTCATATAGCTAAGATTCCATTGGAAATACTACAAGTTCTTACAGAAGCAATTAATAAAAACGATTATATTAGACAAGAAGTAGAGGAAGTGGAACGAGAGCTTTTGATTTTGGAAGGTAGTGTTCAGGAAAGTACTAGTAAAGGAAGGGGTGCTAGTAATGATAAGAAAAGTAAAGATAGTAAAAAGGCGTCAAGGAGTGGAAATGAAGAAGCAGATACTGTTAAAAAGCGGTTACAAAGGAAATTGGAAGAATTGCGTGCCAAAATGTCTAAAGTTGAATTGGATAAGGAATTTGTTCCAAATACATTAGACCATTTGACGAGATATGATAGAGCAGACTGGTTGGGTAAGTCATTTGCTTCTGATATTCCAGAGACGATAGTTGAAAAGATTATGCTTTTGGAAGTAGATGCGATGTGGAAGATTCTGCTATTAATGGGAATTGGAGTTTTCACGAACAATGCTTCAAGAGATTATGTGGCGATTATGAAGGAGTTGGCACAAAACCAACAGTTGTATTTGATTATTGCTAGTACAGATTATATTTATGGAACAAACTATCAGTTTTGCCATGGATACGTTGGAAAGGATTTGAATAATTTGACGCAAGAAAAGTTGATTCAAGCTTTCGGACGGGTAGGTAGAAAAAATACTAAGAATGATTATAGTATTCGATTGCGTGATGAAAGATTTATTAATACATTGCTACTTAAAAGTGAGAATATGATTGAAGTTAATAATATGAACAGGTTGTTTGCTTAAGATAAATATCTAAAAATTAAATATTTATATTATTGATTAAATTATTGTAGTGTTGATAAATATAGCTTGGCTTTATGTAAATTTTCTTCTAGTGTAAATTTTTTTTTACCAAAACTTTTAAACTTTCCTTGATATTCTACAACATATCTTTTATATTTACCTCCATGACTTTCTGTATAATAGATATACTTTGGAAGATTCTGATTATGTTTCTTCTTGCATTTTCTCTTGGTTTTTTGTATTTTACCCAATTTTGCTTGAGACCATATTTTCCGTTTTTCTGGGTCTTGTAATAATTTTTTCATTGATTCGCTTATTTTTTGACAGGTTTGTTCACTCTGTTTTGTAAATGTTCCTCCTGTTTGTAAATTATATCCATTTGGCACTAATGTATTATGAGTTTTGATAAATAATTCTTCGTATAAATCTAATAAATCTAAATTACATTTCATTAATTGTATTATTTTAAAATTTTCAGACCTATACATTCTTATAGCGTTATTTAGAACACGACAACCTTTTTTGTCATCACGCTTTGCTGAACTACAATGGTCTAACCATCTACCCCTAATCCCTTTTTTTTCACCACTTTTTAAATATTCTGTAACTTGCCCGATATATGCTTTACCATTAGGCGATACTATTTTATATATAAAACCATATCTATCCATATTTTAAATATAATATTTGAATTATATTTAAATCAATTTACTCAGTTTCCTCCACGAAGCCGCAAGACCAAATGGAGCGTGGCTTCTTTCTGGATGTTATAGTCGGACAAAGTGCGACCGTCTTCCAATTGTTTGCCAGCAAAGATTAAACGTTGCTGGTCTGGCGGAATGCCCTCTTTATCCTGGATTTTACTTTTGACATTCTCAATGGTATCGGATGGTTCAACATCTAGAGTAATGGTTTTGCCTGTAAGAGTCTTAACGAAGATTTGCATTTTATAATAATTTATAGCCTTGTTTATTTAAGTCAATTTCACAAGTGTATCTAGTAATTTGTAGGTAATTATAAACTAATTAGTATAGATTTTGTATTCTAATTAATTTTATTAGGTTTTGTATTTCAAAGACTTTATCGAAAATTTACGATTTTTTTTAAGGTATTGGTATAAATTTACACCAACTCTTCTTAAAAACCATGAAATAATAAAGGACATTCCTAAAATAATTGATCGTGGTGCATGTATAATACGACTAAGAGTATATGCTACTGTTGCTAGAGCAATAGCCCCTATTATACCTTCAATTATATTTTCATCTGTAAGGAGTACAATTTGTGGCATTCTTATATATACTAAATATTTTAAGCACTGCTTCCGCCTCTACCACCTCCTCTACCAGCACTCCCTCCTCTACCAGCACCCCCTCCTCTACCACCACCTCCGCCTCTACCAGCACCACCTCCGCCTCTACCAGCACCACCTCCGCCTCTTCCAGCTCCACCACCGCCTCTTCCAGCTCCACCACCGCCTCTTCCAGCTCCACCACCGCCTCTTCCAGCTCCACCTCCGCCTCTGCCACCTCCTCTACCACCGCGACCACCTCCTCTTCCACCGCGACCGCCTCCTCTACCTCTACCTCTACCACCTCCTCCTATAAGCATTGGAAACCAGCCACCTCTACCGGGTCTTACTTTTCCACCGCAGCCAAAAGGGAAAGGACAAGGGCTAGGTCCTACTTGTTGAAATGATGGGGTTAAAAAACCCGGAGTTTCCATTACAATAGGAATATTTCCTGTAGCGGGGTTATAGTTACTAAATAAAAGTAAGATTAAAACGACTAATGCTAATATAATGAGAATATTGTATGTATTCATTATATTATTGATTTAGAAATTAAAAGAAGAATCTTCGACCTCTTCTTCTCCAACGTCGGCGGCGTCCTCCTGGTCTTGGTCCGCGCCACATTGGTCCTTGTCCAAAATTATATCCAAAATAAGGAGTTCGTAATAAAACAACATTATCAGATTGTGTTGTTTGTTGTTGCTGTTGTTGTGACATTTGTAAGAGCATATATACAATAACTAAAATTAATATTACCATAACGACTTGTTCTAATTCCATATAATATATATTTTTATAATAATTTTCTAGGAAAATAATTATAATTTAATAAAGATTATGATAAGCTTATTACGCTTAGTTGGAGTATGCAAGACCACCCATACCACTCATGACACGAAGGACATTGTAGTTGGTAGCGTACACACGGACCTTAGCGGTCTCGTCACCACCGATGGCGTTGGTGGAAAGGACAAGCTGAAGAGTAGCGTTGTCAATACGAGAGAAATTGCATGTTCCAGATGGCTGGTGCTCCTCAGGGCGAAGTGCGAATGAGTAGACGTTGATACCAGTGTCTGGGTTACGTGTGTGGTGCTGGTATGGCTGAACAAGGTCGAAGTAGGTACCTTCACGCTCACTGAAGCGGTCCTGTCCGTTAAGCTGAAGCTTAGCGGTAACGACTGGGTTCTGTCCCCAGCAGTGCATGTTAAGTGCGGTCTCAGCAAGCACGAATGCTCCAGCATCAGATACACCGGAATCACCAATCTCAGAGATAGGGAAAGCGGCGGAAAGAGCAGGTGTGGAGCAGGTTGAGTCAACCAAATCTCCCCACTGGGAGCCGGGTGAAATAGAACCATCGGCACCTGGGTCTTGGAAAAGACCACGGGAGCTAATGAAAGATCCATTAGCACCTCCAGTTTGGGAGTTGTTAAGCTGGTCAGGGCCAGAGAAAGCACTGAATGATGGCACAAGGGCATCAATAGCATCAGTGTAGTTGAATGGCTGTGCACCAAGTGCGGCATTCAAGTCACGGTTCAAAAGGAATGACTGGCAGTAGTCAACATTCTTGTCAGGCTGGACGACGAAGACAAGCTCCTTGCAAGGGTGGTTGAAGTTAAGCTTGATCTTGTTGCTTGAAGAACCAACAGACTCATCACCGGTGAACTGAAGCTGCTCAATCAAGTACTCATGTGGGTTCTGTGCCATGCGTCTACGCTCATCGGTATCAAGGAATACGTAATCAACGTAGAGGGAAGCAGCAACCAAAGATTTCTGGTATGCGGCACCGTCTTTGACGGATGAGCCATCGGCAACACCGTTAAGGTTAAGTGCGGTTCCACCACCGGTACTTGCAGTAAGGTCAGTGACTGCGAAAAGACACTCATCAGAAGGGCGAAGCTCAAGGTTAATCTTGACCTCGTGGTACTGAAGGGCAATCAAAGGCAAAGCAAGGCCAGGGTTGCGGCAGAACCAGAACTGAAGAGGAATGTAAAGTGTAGTCTCAGGAAGAGCGTTACGTGGGGCGCATACTGCGGCTGGGACATCAGCTGCGGCACAAGCGCTGTCAACATCAGCGAATGAAGGATCAATCAAGTAGGTAAGCTGAGTAGTCTGGCCAACCATCTTGTTGTATCCGCGCTCCTGCTCAGCGGTAAGGGTAAGCTGGTTCCAGATGTGCATCCAGTCTCCGTACTGTCTGTCGATGCGCTGGCCACCAATCTCAACCTCAACCATAGAGATAAGCTGCTCACCAGGGTAGTCCAACCAACGTGCGTAAGTCTTCTCGCATGGTTTAGCATCTACACCACAGCAGCCCTCCTGGCCAATCTCTGGGAGAGTGACCTGAAGGTAGGTGCGGTATGCAAGATCACCATTTCTGGAGATAGTGCACTGGACACGGCGTCCGAAATCAGCCTGTCCGTTAAAAGTTTGTTCAATAGATTCCATAGCAAAGTTAGTGTGTCTGCGGTAAGTCACTTTCCAGAAAGTGATCTGTGGGTTACCTGTAAGGTAAACGTCTTGTGCGCCATAGGCTACGAGCTGCATTAATCCACCTCCCATTTTGTTATACTATTGCTAAAGAAAAAAAAATTTTGATTTAACGTTTAATTAATTATAAATTATAGTTTCTACCAGAAAAAATAATTTTTAAAATGGCTTTATTTATCATCTTGTTTTATTTGGTTTATAATCTTATTTATATCAAAATTGGTTTCTAAAAATTTTTTTAAATAATTGTCTAAAAATACTTCTTTTTTTCCTTCGTGATTTTTTGTAAAAATATATACGTCTTTTTTCTTGTTTATTTTCCAACCTTCTTCTAAAGCATTATAAAGAAATGCCATTTTATGTAGTGTAATGGGGTCAATAGATAAAGGATTTACGATATCAGATGCGACATTCATTAGATTTTAAAGAGAAAAGTAATATTAAATTTAACTTTATAACAAAATACATAATTAAATAAAAAGCAATTTATTTATGTAATGCCGTCTTTTAAACCTAAGGCTAATAAAAAAATTCTAGTTTCAAAAAAATCGAATGTTACCGTAGATAGCAAACATCAAGAAAAAATGATAGAATTTAAAAAAATTACTGAAGTTATTATTCCAAATTTAATAAAAGAAAAGCGAAAATATAAAAAAAAGCTTAAAAATGACAATTTAGCTCTTGATAAAAAACTAGAATTAAAAGACAAAATTAAAATCTGTAATAAAAAAATCAAAGAACTTGAAAAAAAGGAAAAAACTTATTTATTAGATAATTCTAAATATGTATTTGATTATTATGAAAAAAAGAAAGAATTGGCTGATGGTAATGATAGTAAAACAAAGGTACTTCATTCTTTTTTTAGTAAAACAACAGAAACTAACACTTCTAAAAAAGCAGAAATTAATAATACACAGAAATATCTAACAAATATCGATGAATCTTTTTTAAATATCAATGATTATATTTTACAACATGAAATTTGTGAAAAATGTGGCGGAGAACTCATTCCTGTTGAATCAGAAGGAGTTATGATATGTAAAGAATGTTCAAATCAAGTAAGATTTATTATTGAACACGAAAAACCATCATATAAAGAACCTCCTAAAGAAGTATGCTTTTATGCTTATAAAAGAATTAACCATTTTAGAGAAATTTTGGCTCAATTTCAAGCAAAAGAAACTACACAAATTCCAGATGAAGTATTACAAAATATTAGATTACAAATCAAAAAAGAAAGAATTACATTAAAGCAAATGACAAATAAAAAAGCCAAAGATATATTGAAAAAACTTGGTTATAATAAGTATTATGAACATATTCCATTTATTAAAGATAAATTAGGCATTAAACCACCTATTATGAAACCTCAATTAGAAGAAACCCTTTGTTCATTATTTATGGATATACAAAAACCTTATGCTAAACATTGTCCCGATGATAGAGTTAATTTTCTTAATTATTATTATGTTTTATATAAGATGTGTGAGTTACTGGGAGAAGTCCAATTTTTAGCATTTTTTCCAATGTTAAAAGACCCTGTAAAAAGAATAGAACAAGACGATATATGGAAAAAAATATGTAAAGAACTTCATTGGGAATTTATTCCAACAATATAATTGTTATTAAATTAATAAAAATTATATGAAATTAACACTTAGGCACGTGGAAATCCAACGAGGTTGGCCCCAATACCGAAGCCAGCACCAGAACGGGCACTGACAGCCATGGATGGAACATAAGTGTCAAGGATGCTGAATGTGGCAGCAGCAGTCAAAGCAATAAGCATAACCTCATCAAGTTTCATTGAGTGCTTAGGGATAGCGTAGGCAGCGATAGCAACCATGATACCTTCAACAACGTATTTAACGATGCGTCTGACGAGTTCGCCAATGTCTAAAACCTGTCCAAGTTGTCCGAGCATTTTATATAATTCATCAAGAAAAAAAAATATATATATCCAAAAAAATAGTTTAAAATAAGAAAGACAGAAATAAACTATAATGGCACAAAAAACTAATTTTGAGAAGCAACTAAATAACGACGGGACCAAAAATCCTAAATATGTTGATTTACTAGAGGAAGATAAGCCAATTGCTGGTCAAAAGTTCGTATGTGTTTCTTTTGTTTCACCAGAGAACATTTTAAAGCAAAAAGAAGTGTTTTACTTTGAACAATTCCTAAAACACTGGGATTTCTCTAAATCAACACAGAAATTTACACAGTTTCTAAATTTTATGTCTTTTAAATATAATTTGAATTTTGATAAAGTTATGTCTGATTTTCAAGAATATACTAAATCAGAATCTGATGATTTGGCACAAACAACAATTGATGATGATTACAAAAACTTTTTAGATGCTAAAGAAGATGAGTTAGAACAAGAGTTTTTGGAGAGATATAACTTTCAAACTAGTACAAGAGGAATTAAAGTAAGAGGAGCTTATCCAACCCAACAAGAAGCGGAACTAAGATGTAGAATGCTTAGAGAAGTTGACCCAAATCATGATGTTTATGTAGGTCCAGTTGGATTATGGATGCCATGGAATCCACAAGCGTATAAAACTGGTCGTGTTGAGTATTTGGAAGATGAGCTTAATCAGCTTATGCATGAGAAAAACCAGAATGAGAAAGAAGCAAAGGTTGCATTTGAAAAGCGAGTTAAAGAGGCAAAAAGAGCTGCCATTGAAGAGAATGTTAAGATTGCTAAGGAGAGTGGTAATAAACTTACTCAAAATATCGATTCTGATGGTAATTTGGTTGGCGTAGCTAATATGAATACAACTGAGTCAGGATTAAACAATAATGTTTCTTCAGCGGATATTCGTAAAGAATTGTTTGAGGGTGCTAATGTACGAACTAGAGAAACGGATAAACGAGACAAAGAAAACCAAAAGGCAAAAGATTCTATAGCAATGGAAGTTACTGAGAAAAAAGATTAAATTATTTATAAATTGATTTACAAAATTAATCTATAAATACAATAAAGATGACAGAAAACCAAAAATCAATATTTACATTTAATGAAAAACTACCACCTATGACTAAAAAGGTGGATGTTGAAAAGACAGCTGAAAAAAAAACACCAAAGGTTGAAAAACCAAAAAAAGAAAAGAAAAAGAAAAAGAAACCGAAAAGATGTCAAATGGAAGGTTGTAGAAAGAAATTACCAATTACAGCTTATGATTGCCGTTGTGAAAAAAGATTTTGTAATTTACATTCAAGCGCGGAAAGTCATAATTGCACATTTGATTACAAAGCCTTTTATAGAAAAAATTTAGAAAGTAAGGGTGGATTAGGAGGAGGAAAATTTGATAGAGTTGAAAATAGAGTTTAATTACCATCGACTTTTCTTAACATTAATACGCGGACCTTTCCTTTGTGCCTTTGGGTCAAATGATTCTTCTTCATCATCTGAACCCATGTCTTTACTCATATCCCAAAATTCTTTTGAGCCTAATTTGAAATCTCTATGAGGGTCAGCTTTATACCAAAAAATTTGGTCATCTAATTTATTTGATTTTGCATTATTTGAAACTACCAAACATTCATAGTTTTCTGTACACTGATCCATCACTTGACAAAAGCTCTCAAAAGTAGGAAACATACCAGCAAAATTCTCATAAATTCTTTTTCTATTATTGATATAGGGCTCTCGAAGAATAAATGTATAATCAATATTTGTTCTTAAATTTGGAGGAACTCCTAAAGGGTACTGCATCGTGATTACTAACATAATTTTCCAATGTCTACCATTCATAAAAAGCAATCTCATTAATTTATCTCTTGCCCATGTATTATCATATAAACAATCATCTAAAATAACAAAAGCTCTTCCATCTATATTACATCTTCCATATGCTTCATTTTCTTTTTTAATTTGTTTAATTACCATTTTTTGTCTTTTAAGAATATTTTCAATAATAGCAGTATTATATTCATCATGTATAAACAATCTAGGGACCATTTTTGAATAATAACCATTTCCTGCTTCTGTACCAGAAATTACTGTGCCTATAGGAATATCTTGATGATGATATAATAAATCTTTTACTAAAAATGATTTACCAGTGTCACGTCTACCAATTAAAACAATAACAGGACCAGAAGCCTTTTTGGAATCAAATTTGATGTTTTTCATATCGAATTTTTTTAATTCAAGATTCATACTAATTTTCGATGATATTAAAAATAATATTAAATTTACGCAAATAAATAAGTTAAAAGAAACTATTAATTTTATCTAATAAAACTAATGTTTGACTTGTATTATAAGAAAAACGATAATAGCGCTCTTTTTGAATCATTTAAAAATGTAGGAATAACAAATGTCCAAAATTTTATTCCTTTATACAAACAGTTTTTTTCCTTAAAAGAATCTAATTACAAAAATTTAAATTTGAATCATCATTTTCATATCATTAAAGTTGAAGAAACTAATAAACGCAATAAATATAATTGTATAATTGACTCTGGTGATAAAAAAGAAAAAAAGCTTTGTTTTTTCAAATTCTCTCCATTATTGGACCCAGTGAAGTTTATGGTTGGGAAATATAAAGATTTAGGAGAAACCAAAAAGACTTCTTTGCCAGAGTTAAATGAAAGTAACTGTCATAAAAAAGTTTTAGACCCAAATAATTCTGCTTATGTCGATAGTTTTTTCTCATATTTAACAAGCCAGCTTTATCATAACTGCTATTTTCCTCACGGATTGGATTTCTTTGGTTCATTTTTGGGCATTCAAAAAGAATTTAATTACAATATTGCTGATGATATAGATTATCTACACGATTCTACTTATTTTCATAAAAATCAAAATGAACAGTTTAAAATAGAAAACTTAGATATGGGTGTTTTAATGGATTATGATACAAGAAATTATAAAAAAAAGTTGAACATCGGCGATAGAGTTTCAAATAAAGATGTATCTTCTATCAATGAAGATGATTTTAAACAAGTATTTCATCTCTCCGATATTTCAAATATACAGTTAACAAAACCTGATTTGGTATTTGAATTTGATTTACCAACAAGTAAATCAAGAAAAACCGATTCAACATGTTCATCTAGATCATCCAATACTAATAACAGTGAATCTGAAGATGGGAACGCAGAATCATCAGATGATTATAGTCCGGAAAATAGTGATGACAATGACGATGACGAATATTCAAGTAGCGAAGGAACAATAGATTCTGAAATCGAAGTAAATGGTGTTTTATTTAATTTTCCTACTCAAATTATTTGTTTAGAATGCTTGGATGGAACGCTTGATTCTTTACTATGCGAAGAAAAAGAAATGACAACTGATGAATGGAGGGCTTGTTTGTTCCAAGTTGTTATGATGCTAATTGTTTATCAAAAAGTATTTCATTTTACACATAATGATTTACATACAAATAATATTATGTTTCAAAAAACCGAAAAACAGTATCTTTATTATAGATATAATCAACGCTACTATAAAGTACCAACTTTTGGTAGGATTTTTAAACTTATAGACTTTGGTAGAGCTGTTTATAAATATAAAGGAAGAACTATATGTAGTGATAGTTATCATCATAAAGGAGACGCAGCAACACAATATAATTTTGGTCCTTATTTCAATCCAAAGAAACCTAGATTAGAACCAAATATGAGTTTTGATTTATGTAGATTAGCATGTTCTTTATTTGATTATTTTGTAGAAGATATGGATAATATTGAACCAATTGATTACTTAGCAAAATTAATGGTTGAGTGGACACAAGATGATAAAGGTAGAAATATTCTATACAAGAAAAATGGAGATGAACGTTATCCTGATTTTAAGTTATATAAAATGATTGCTAGAACTGTTCATAAGCATACGCCACAAGCACAATTTGAAGGACCGTTTTTCGACAAATATATTGTATCTCGTAAAAAAATTAGTAAAAAAGCGAAAATTGTTGATGTTGATAAAATGCCATGCTTAGCATTAAATTAAATTGAAAATAATTTATAGATTTATTGAATGTTAAATCTATAAACATGCCACTACGAAACGGAAAACAATATTTACCAGACTATTTATGCCAAAAATGCAAACGATTTTATGGTGTAAAAAAATACAATTTTAATTGTAGTTACTGTTTTAAAGGTAAAAAAGGTTTGCCTACACAACAAGCTTTTATGGAAAAGTGTGATAAATGGGCAGAAGAACATTCTCTTAAAAAAACGGACACGTGGTTTCGACATCTGCGACAAGCTTCAAAATTGAAAAAAGATGAAATATTATATGGATTTATACAAGCTATGAAGAAAACGGATTCGCCAAAATATTTATTGGCAGATGATGCTTTGATATTATATAGAGATAATCCAAACCTCATAAGAGCTCATATATTGGCACACATAGTTAGTGATTGGTGGAATATTATTAGCACGGATAATAAATGGCCATCGCATTCTGCTTGTTATTATGGAAATTTTAATGAGTTACCTGAAGTTGGTACTAATGTGCCTCCAAGATTACCACGTAATTTAATGTTGAAAACAACTTCCCGTACTTTTACTGAATATCACTAAATAATTAACATATATAAAATTATTTTTTATAAGTTTTACGCTTACGTCTGCGTCTGTGTTTTTTTCTTCTACGTGTTTTTGGCTTTCTTTTTCTTTTTCTAGTCTTATGACGTTTCCTTCTTCTTTTTCCTGCACGACGTGTTCTACCAGGAGCGCTTTGTTTAGCGGATGTTATACCTGTATTTATAAGAGAAAGTGTTTTAGTTTGTTCATTTTTCACAACTCTTGGAACTAAAATTGGCACACCAGATTTTACAGCTTCTACAACTTTTTTTGCTTCTTCTTGTCCAATAACATCTGTTTTATTACTATTGTATGATGGAGCATTTGTTTTTACACGTGTTCGCTTGGATAATATTTCTGCTGGATTTATCTTGTCTACCCTTACCTTTAATTGTTTTTTTTTAGTTTCGGTAATTATTGGGAGAGCTTTATTCATTTTTCGTAGTTCGTTTATACGTTCTTCCTCTCTATAAAATCTTGGTATTTTATTTACAACTTCTTCTTCTGTTAGAGCGACTTTTGGCATAGCGGTTTTTTGCATATATATATTTAAGTACGATTAAAAATCAGGAGGGGATGTGAAAACGGTTGGCGCACTAATTACACTTTGTAAAGGTGCTACTTGTTGTAAGATAAAATCTCCACCAAGAACACTAAGATAAACCATAACAGCTTCTCTTAATAAAATTTTCAAGGGTTTATTTTCTTTTAAAACAAATCTCATTTCTAAAAAACGCAATAATAAATATATTCCAGCTATTACTAAAGCACCTACGAACGTATAAGTATTCATTAATATAAGTCGCAAGAATCATATTAATATTTTTCCGCATTAAACAAGTGTTTCAACACCAGTTAAAATAGGAGGTTTTTTAAGTGAAAGAGAATCCTCTAAAACTTGAACATCTAAAGCATCAAGTTGCAAGGATGGTGCTTCATTGAAAATAGTTAATTTATCTTCTTCATCATCATCTTCTTCTGCTTCTTCTAGTTTTCTTTGTTCATTTCTAACATGACTAATTTCTTCTAATCGTTCAATCGTTTTTGGAGCTGTTACATTTTCTGGCTCTGGAGTATTAGATGGTTTGGCTTTTATATCATATTTAACAATGCTATCCGTATCATTGAAAGAAATATTAGTTGATTTAACAGTAGGTTCATTTTCTATAGTAGGACTTGTATTTATTTTAAATGTAGGAGTTTCGGTGTTAATTTGTGTAGTTGGTGATTCTTCTTTTTTGCTCTCAATTTTAGATTCTAATTCTTGGATGGTATCGCTTATCTCTAATTTAACATTTTCTTTTTCAGGAACAACCGTAGTTTCTTCTTTTGAAACACTAACTTTGTCTTTAATAGCATCAGCAGCTTTCTTAATTTCTTCTTTAACTTCAGCCGAAATAGTATCTTGTATATTTCCTGAACTATCTTCTTCTTTGACTGGTTCAACCACTTCTTCTTCTACAATCTCTTCTTCAGTGGTTTCATCAATATAAGCTCTTAGTATTTTTTCAACAGGCATACTTTCTCTAACAGTATTTAAAATACATTCTTTGCAGATAGTTTCACATTCTCGAAGATTTTTTTGTTGTGTTAATGGTGCGATATCACTTTCAAATAAATAAACATTACTGTAACATTTACGAGCACATTTAATATAAACTTTATGAATAAAGTCGGATAGTTTGGGAATATCAATGTCTATTTTCTTTTGTTTAGTTGCCACACGAATGCTGGTTAAAACTTTGAGTTGTGTGATATGAACGCACGTTAATAGATCTTCTAAATAACTACATTTGCTTTGTTGAATAATTCTTTTTGTTTCATTGTTAATAATTTCTTGATTCCATTTTGGAACACGAGTTAGAAAATTTTGAAAAGTCATTAAATATTTACTATCTTCATCATTAGAACGGCATAAATTGCAAGCTTCTTTGAAAATAGATTGAAGACCTTGAATTATAAGCGGTGTTAAAATATTCACTAGATTAGCTGAATATTCATTTTTTGCTTCAGATAAAACCGAGGTGTTGTAATCGTCCATTTACATTTCTTGTATATTTTCTAAACTAAGTTCCGGACGCATAAATACAATATTTATAATAAAAGATATCAATAATATTTCATTTCTAAACTCTTTTCTAACTTTGTCAAAATAAATTAAACTAGCATATTTTCTTTGTTTTTCTATTTGTGAATTATTTTGAATATAAGCCAATATATCTAAGGCAGAATAAGCTTTTTCATAAAGTTTTGTAGCAAATACTAAACATTTTTCATTATTTGAATAATTTGATTTTTTTTCTATTTGTTTTTTTAACCATTCAGTCTTTTTTTGATTTAATTTTTTATATTTAATTGTGGTAAATTTTTCTTTATATCTATGAAGGCTGGTTGTTTTTCCATTAATAGTGGGTAATTTTATAAATATATTACAAAATCTGGAGAGAATTGGTTTTAATAATTTGTTTTGATTTTCAATCACAATAAAGAATCGTGTAGTACGACTAAATTGTTCAATACATCTTCTCAATGCCGATTGAGCATCTGTTGTTAACTTATCAGCATTAAATAAGACTATACTTTTGAATATACTTCCTTGATGTAAATGGATATTGGTTTTTGCGAAAAATTTTAATTCATCTCTAATAAATCGTATTCCTTTGCTATGAGCACAATTAATATACATTACATATTTTTTGATATTTTCTGTAGTTTTGTAAATTTTACGAATGAAAAATCCTAATACATTTCTTTTCCCGCAACCAGAAGGTCCATAAAATATGATATGGGGTATTTTTTTTTCTTCAATAAAAATGGTTAATTTCTTTTTAACGTCTTGATGTATTTGTAATTCTTCCATTAATTACTAATTTCTATTTATTTTTAATATAACTTTTAAGATAAAGTTATATCAAATTAATTAAGCTACACTATATAAAGATTTAGTGTATGGATTACTATTGAACGCATCTAACATAGCAGGATTATTTCTTTGACAATCTTGAGAACGTTCTCTGAAGTTTCTACCTGTCAGACTTCCGTAAGTGCCTAGATTTCCTGATTGTTTTGGCATATCTGGTACAAGTTGGTCTGGTTGAATACTTCCGATTTTACCTACAGAAACATTCTGCATGTCATTAAATAATGACATATTACCAGTATTTTCATACCTACCTTCAGCTGCTTCTAATTCTTCTTTATTAGGATTCAAATGAGCATTTCTATAGGCAGTATAATCAACAGGTCCTGTTGACCAAGGGGTAGCTCCAGCATCACCTGTATATGGACATGTAGTAGTGTCTCTTTGATTTGCCACAGGTTGATATTCTGCTGAAAGATAACCACCGTCATTAACACCATAAGTACCTTGTACATTTCCATTTGGTCTAATGTTATCGATTGTTTGTTCCTTAATAGTAGTTTTAGTTCTATCTGCTGGATTCCATACACGAGCTTCATTAACACCATAAGTTCCTCCCGCATTACCAGTTGGTCTTAGATTACCAATAACATTTTCTTTACGTGATGGTCTTAAAACATCCATGATTGGTGCTGTAATTGCTCTTGCCCAACCCATAACAACGCCAAATTCGTCTGCTTGACGTGTTGTCGTTCGGGAATTAGGAAGAGCTCTGTATCCGTCCTTACCATAATCATCTTTAGTTCCATCTCCACCGGCTTTATAATTTTGATTATGAGCAGCACCCGGATATTTTCCAAATGGTGCTAAAACAGGTCGTCTAGATTTTCTATACTGTTGTTCAGCTTGTCCAGCAAGAGAACCTCCATCTTGATTACCGTTTCCAGAACCAAAATATTCACGTCCTACATTACTTTTAATAGGATGCATAACTTGTGCGCTTCTTACTTTCTGTCCTTTTTCTTGTCCGGTAGTAGTAAACCATCTATCAGGTGAATTTAAATAAAAGGTATCAGGTCTATTTTTTTCGACTCTTCCTTCAACACCTCTTAATGTATTGGTAACTTTGGCAGGACCTTCGTGATTTGCTAAACCAAATGTAACTTTTGGATTGGTTTTAACGCGTAATTGGTCAACGGTTCTTGGTAACCATTCTTTTCGAGCTTCCATACCGGCATTAAAACCATTGGAACCTTCACTTGTAAATCCTTTATTTAAACCTGGTCCTACTCTAACTTCTTCCCAAGGTTTATTGTTTGAAATATTTCTAGACTGTACCATACGAGATTGTATAAAATCACTTACATTTGGAGCTCCATGAGCAAAATGCATATTCTTTTGTGGTTTGAAAAGTGGGGCTACAGCTTTTTTTTGAAATCTTTGTGTACCACTTCCATTTAAATTGTCTAAAAGACCTTCATTTCCATTAAAACCAGTTGTGCGTTGCGTGACTTTGGACCCAAAAAAAGGCACCATATTATTATGTTTCATATCGCATTTCTGGACTTCACTTCCACTTAATGATTTAAATAATCCAATATTATTGGGGTCATTTCCATCTTCCACCTTTTTCTCATAAACGCTTTGTTGAAAATATCTATCCATAGCAGCATTTGGTGCTGGATAGTACTTAGCGTTACTAGTTAATTCTGAGTATGTTTGTTTTGGATAATTAACAGGAGGTTTGGTTGGTAAATGAGATTTTACATAACCAGCATGTAATTCTCTTTGATTTTGAGCGGAAACATTATCGAAACCTTCACGATGGTTTTTTTCCTCTTTTTTCTTGTCGTTATTTATTAACCACATTGCACCTAAAGCTACTACAGGAATTGCTACTTCTGCCATTTATATATACTACAACATATTTTCTTACTAAATTAAAACAGAAAATATGTCTAATTATTATTCATTGGACAAGGAATCTTTGGAACAAAGTTATCACGCTCCAATAATTGTGTATTTAAATTATTTTGAAATGGCATACAAACGTTTTCCTGAGGATCCAAGAAAAGTGGATACCTGTTTGATTGTTCTAAATCTCTATACAAGAAAGCAGGATGTGTTGCTCTTGATTGACTAGTTACTTCTTTATCACAAGTTGGATACTCTTTTTTTGCGGAAAACACTACACCAGCAAATGGAAAATTTTTATCTGTACAGTTTTTCGTCAAGGGTCTTGTAATACCCAATAAATCACTATTTATATCGATAGGTGCCCCTCCAGGAACTCTTCGTAGATTTGCTCCCCATTCTTGCATGCGCATTTGTGGGTCAGAAAAAAAACAAGGTTTGTCACCCCATCCTGGTCTATTTAACATGTAACGTCCTGGTCCGGTTGATTCTTCTAAAAGTTTCTTTGTTCTACACGGGTCATAATTAAATCTGCAAAATGCCATAATATATTTACCTTATATTATTTATTTAAAAACTAATTTTTATTTTCATAAAATGGAACTTTGTATAGAAGAAGTCACTGAAAAAAAAGCACCGACTATCTGCTTGAATATGATTGTCAAAAATGAGTCGAAAATTATTCTTCGCCTACTTGAAACAGTCTTACCTATCATTGACACTTATTGTATTTGTGATACTGGTAGTACAGATATGACAAAAGAATTAATTAAAGAGTTTTTTGATGTTAGATGTATAGAAGGTAAAATTATTGAAGAACCATTTAAAAACTTTGGATATAATCGAACAGTTGCCGCAAATGCCGCAAAAGGTATGGCTGATTATCTGTTGCTTTTAGATGCGGATATGAAACTAGAAATAGATTCTTCTTTTGATAAATCGAAACTAACAGCAGATGTTTATACTATCGCACAAGGATCGAAAACATTTAATTATTATAATGTTCGATTGATTCGTTCATCTTTAAATTTTAGTTGTGTTGGTTCTACACATGAATATTACGGTATTAAAGGTCCTAGAATAGAAAAACAATTACATTCACTTAGAATTAATGACATTGGAGACGGTGGATGTAAAGATGATAAATTTGAAAGAGATGTACGTCTTTTAACCGAAGATTTAAAAACTAATCCTGATAATCCCAGAACCCATTTTTATCTGGCAAGTAGCTATAAAAATTCTGGTAATTATCTAAAAGCCATTGAACACTTTAAAAAACGAATTTCCCTTGGAGGTTGGATTGAGGAAAATTGGTATAGTAGATATGAATTAGGAACTTGTTATATGAAAATAGGAAAGGAAGCAGATGCTATTCATACTTGGTTAGAAGCATACGACTATCATCCAAAACGAATGGAAAACTTATATCAAATTGTAAAACACTATCGAATTAAAGGAAAAAAACAATTAGCCTATGTTTTTTACAAATTAGCTAAGCAAGTTCCTTATCCTAGTGATAATATTCTTTTTATTCATAAAGACATTTATAATTATTTGCTAGACTATGAATATTCTATTATTGCTTTTTATGTTAATAAAACGGCAGATATGCGTCCAATTTTTATGAAACTAATGAACGTATCTTCTTCAAGCATGGGAAATTTACTATCTAATTACAAATTTTATGTAAAATCCCTTGAAACATACAAAACTAATGAAATTAATATCGGTTCATACAAAGAAATCGCCGATGAAGAGAAAGATAATTTTAAAGCTACCACACCATCTATTATTTCAAATGAAGATAACTATATTATAAATGTAAGAATGGTAGATTATACACTTCATCGAAACGGTTCTTATAGTTATCCAGATGGATATAGTGTTAATACCAAAAATATTGGGTTGGTGTTAGATAAAGAATTTAATGTAATTCAGTCTAAGAATTTTCTACCTGATTTTAACCAAGACTGTAGAATCAGAGGTCTTGAGGATGTTAAAATAATTAATTGTGGAGAGAATATTGGATATATATCTACAAAACAAAGTGACACAACTAAAGATTATGTTCTTACAATGGCAGGAGGAATTTATGATTTAACTAAAGATAAACTTGAATATAATGAGATTTTCTCTCCAATTAATGCCAAGTGTGAGAAAAATTGGGCGTTGTTTTTACAAAATGAAGAATTAAAAGCTATTTACAAATGGTATCCATTAACTATATACGATTCTATAAATACTGGTAAATTAGGGAAAAAACAAGAAATAGACATGCCTTATTTCTTTAAAGATGTACGCGGTTCTACCAATGGTTTTATTTATAAAGATGAATTATGGTTTATATGTCATCTTGTCGAACATGGTGAACCTAGACATTATTATCATTTATTCGTAGTGTTAGATAAAAATACACTAAAACTTAAAAAATATTCTTATTTGTTTAAATTTGACTTATCTGAGAAAGTAGAATTCTGCTTGGGTTTAGTCGTGGAAGATGAGCGCATTATTGTATCTCATAGTAATTGGGATAAAACCAGTAAATTAAAAATCTTTAATAAAAAACAGATTTTAAAAGAACTTTTTGTATAATAGAATATGAAACATATAGCTATTTTAGTTCCCGTTTGTAGTCGAAAACAAAATTATACTACTTTGTCTTCAACGCCTTTTATGAAAATTTTATACCCTTCATTTTTAAAATATAAAGACGATGGATATAAATTTTCTTTTTATATTGGATACGATTCCACAGATGATTTTTATTGTCAACATGTTCAAGATTTACCAGAGTTAATAGATAACGATTTAACTATTAATATAGTAACATTAAATGATTGTGAGCATAAACCAGCTAAAGCTTGGAATATTTTATTTAAAAGTGCTATAATTGATGAATGTGATTATTATTATCAAATAGGAGACGATGTTCAGATAGAATGTCCTTGGACCAATATATTTGTAAATCTTTTACAAGAAAACAATAATGTTGGGGTGGTAGGAGGATGTCATTTAATGAATTATAGAGGTAGAGTTGCTAGTGGAGCGCCTCCTGTAATTGAAAATGCGTTTGTTCATAAAAAGCATTATCATATATTCGAAACATTCTTTGATGAAAGAATTGATAATTGGTATTGTGATGATTGGATTACAGAGGTTTATAAGCCAAATAATTCAGTTCATATTAACGATATTTTTGTTAAAAATTTGGTCATGGACCGTTATCAAATAAGAAATATAAATAATGAAATTGTAAGATATGTTAGAGAAGGGAAGGAGAAGATATTAAGATGGAGTAACCTTCAATGAAAAAGTGGCTGGACTAATCAATAAAAATTCGGATTGCTGTGGTCCTATTGGAGGAGTCGTTATAGGGGGGTTCCAGGCGGGTCTAAAGTTATAACATAGTGTATTGCTAAATATACAAATCCCCAATCCATCTCCCGGTTTAAATTTGATTGGACCACTCGTGGTTGTGTTATTTCTTGGATTTCCAATACCAAACGTCATTTCACACCAAGGAGCCAGAGCAGGAGCTAGTTCAGCAAGCGTTCCACTAAAACATCTTGGAACAACGTCTGTCGCCTCCTGTCCAACTTCTGTGGTTAAAACAAGTCTTAACCATTCCCATTTAGTCATATCAGCTGGAAATGTAAATATTCCATTTGCTGTCTGTCCCCTGATGCAAGGTATTCTAACAATAAAAAAATCCAGTTTCGGCCGAGTTTCCGGCGGGGCCGGTGCGGGAACGGCACCATACCATGGATTCACTAATGATGGGTCTCCTGCTGGGCCTCCGCCCGCGCCCCGTCCGTGGTTAGTTGCACTAAAGTTTCCATCATAAGGACCAAACATCCAAGAAATAGTAAATAATTTTGATTCTTTTTCTATTATAAATGATATATCAACGGAACGTGAAATAGCTGTAGCATAAGAAGCTCCTGGGTAACTTGCTGGATTCCGACTTCCATCAACTACATATTCACTACCATTACTCCATGAACCAGTTGGAAAAGAAGCGCGGTCTGACCAATTAAGAGCTGCCTCATCCTGAGTACTTCCTGGTTCCGCTGGTTCACTTATTATAGCTCCATTATTATTACTTAGATAAGATGCATTGATTGATTTTCGGGAGCTATAATTTCCATATCCACCATATCCAGGATATATCCAACCTATTACACTCTCTCTTGCCTCACTTGGAAAACTAACCACTGCGTCATCAGCAGCCATAGCCCCAGCGCCCATTCTAAGTGAGTTCCTACCTAATACTAAATTCATTGGAACCCCGCCAAGCGAATCGGCACCTGTGTTGCATGGTAAAACGTGTGTTGAATAATCATATATAACAGATGTAGGACCGGGTTGCCCATCCGCTCCCGTAGGTCCTTGTGGTCCTGTTACTGTACTATCTGCTCCAGTAGGTCCTTGTTCTCCTGTAGGTCCTGTTACTGTACTATCTGCTCCAGTAGGTCCTTGTTCTCCAGTGGGTCCGGTTACAGTACTGTCTGCGCCAGTAGGTCCTTGTGGTCCAGTTACAGTACTATCTGCTCCAGTAGGTCCTTGTTCTCCGGTTGGTCCCTGTGGCCCTGTAACTGTGCTGTCTGCGCCAGTGGGTCCTTGTTCTCCGGTTGGTCCCTGTGGCCCTGTCTCTCCCGATCCTCCCGTACAGCCGCAAATACCAGTTGGACCTTGTGGACCAACTAAAAAACTAGAACTAGGATCACATAATCTAAACCACGCATTGTTTCTATTGTTGGAATTAATAGTTATAGCATCCGCATCTTGTATTGTAGTAAATTGGTTTAATCCTCCTCCACCATTAAGACTATTACTACTATTATTACTAATATCTAAAACTGAATAGTCGTTTCCCGGATTGGATAAACTTCCTAGATCAAATATATTTGCTGTCAACAAAGTTGAGCCACCAACTTCTGTAGCATATGTACTATAAGCAAACCAATATGGTTGGTTAGCAATTAAAGTTGGGATTCCTGATAAATCAACATTAATATATTTAAAACGAAAAGAAGAAGTGCCACTAATATCAATTTCTCCTTGTCCTAAAACATTGTATGGTATACCATGGTTTGTTGTTATAGGACCTATTAGTGGATTATATGAACCAGAATTATCATAAATTGCCATTCTTACTTTAATATTAGCACCTGACAAATCAGGAAACGGCAACAGTTCATTTGTTAACATTCTAGCAGTTTTATAAAATCCACTGGAGGGTGCTATAAACTGTATAAAAGTAGAAGTTTCAGGACTTGGTAAACTAATAGCAAGTTTATCACCGTTATTTTGATTGTAAGGTTGATAAGGAATCATAGCGTTTAAACCAGCGGATGGAGATGGTCCTACTGGTCCTTGTAAGCCTGTAGGTCCTTGTAAGCCAGTAGGTCCTTGTGGTCCTGTATCTCCAAATCCTCCAGTACAACCGCACTCACCAGTTGGTCCCACTGGTCCAACTAAGAAACTAGAACTAGCATCATATAATCTAAACCAAGTATTATTAAAAGACCATTGGAGAGGCGCTCCAGAAAGGTCAGTTATATCATTCATATTAGCATTGCCACCACCAGCAGGTCCTCCTTGGGTAGAATTGCGACTAATATCTAGAACCGAAAGCAAATTACCTCTACCGAAATTACCACCGGTGTAGCCGGGAGCGTTCATGTTTCCTCTAGCAAAAATATTAGCTTGTTGAGTACTGGTAAGACCAGCACAATAAGTACTGTAAGCAAACCAATAATTTTCATTCATTTTTAAATTTGCGACTGGATTTAATGAAATATCTAAATATTTATGGTTTTCGCCACTAACACCACTAATATCTAAAACTCCTTGACCTAAAATTTTATATGGAATACCTTGATTACCATATGCACCATTCGGCCCAGGAAAAGGAAAAAAGGGTTCATAATTTCCCGAATTATCATAAACTCCCATTCTTACTTGGATAGTTTTCCCAACCGCATCACCCCCGGCTGGACCAACATTTGTAAGCATTCTAGCCTTTGTATAATATCCTGTACTTGGCGCTGTAAACTGGATATATGTAGTAGTAGTATTTGAACTAGTACCAAAATCAACAGCATCATACCATAAGTTATTTTGATTATAAGGTTCGTAAGGAATCATGGCATTTAAACCAGCGGTGGGTGATGGACCGGTAGGACCTTGCGGTCCGGTAGCACCAGTGTTTACTGCTGTACCCGGTATACCTTGAGGTCCAGTAGGTCCAGTAGGTCCAGTGGCTCCATCTTTTCCGATAACACCATTCCCGCCGCGGCCACCACCACTATTTCTTTTACATTTGTCGTTACATGAGTTCCATTTTTTACAACTAGACATTATATATAAAATACTTATAAAATTTAGTTGCTAAACGAAAATAATACAGACATGGCTATATTTCCTATATATGGTATAGGATTAATCCAATTATTGGATGCGTTTCTTATACTTATAGCTACTGAAAATCTAGCAGCGGGTCCGCATGTAGCTTCTACATCGTCTCTAAAAGCCGCAACACCACATCTAACAAAAGGGGTTGGGAAAATAGTTGTTTTGGCAACTAATGTAAATGCCGGGTCAAAGATTCCATTGGTCCAACTGTAATCCGTGTCTTGAATAGGTTGGGAAGGGTCAAGCACTGGGTCATTTAAAATATTTTGTCGTTGTGAGCAAAAAACATAAACTCTTACTTCAATTCTATCTGGTAAAACATTAGGAGGAAGCGTATTTGTACCCAGAATACTTTGGTCTGCTAAAGTCAGTTGTTCTTCTCCATTGAAAGCCCAACCTAATTGAAGTGTTTTTGCTGTACCATTTATAGGAGGTGTTATAGTAGCAAAAGGAACCGGGACATTTATCTGACCAACTAATCCTGGTGCTGCGGCATTTGCTAAAACACTAGCATCCCATACATCTTTCGTATTAAAAGGAGACCCAATTCCCCTAAATAAATAAGTTCCTGCAACAGAGCCACCATGACCAGGATATAAAAAGTATTCTGCTTTATTAGTTTGACACCAATTTCCATAAAAACTAGGTAATAAAGAACCTAAACCAGTATTGGTTGGTCCAAAATTTGTTCCTCCAATATTTCCACATGGATCAGAATAAGCTGAAAAAAATAAAGATTTAAAGTGACTAATTGGACCTGTTTGACCTGTTGGTCCAACAAATCCTACTCCTTGTGGTCCTTGCGGTCCTTGCGGACCAATTGTGCCAGTTGGTCCTAATTCTCCAGGCGGTCCTTCGATTCCAGTTGGTCCAGTGTTACTTGAAGTTCCAAATGAACCAGCTGGTCCTGTCGGTCCGGTAAAGGGTGCTAAATATGCGCTTCCTGTTGGTCCTCTAGGTCCAATATCACCTCTAACACAACAAATTTTATTATTTAGTTTTCTTTGATAATTTCCATAGTTAAAAAATCTTCCATTACGAGACATAATATATATTTGTTTAATAATATATAATTTATTAAATAACAATATCATCTAGAAAAATAGAAATACTAATACAACAATCATCAGAAATAGTTCTATCTGTACCCAAACTTTGTGGATTAATAATTGGTCGAATTTTAACTGCTATGGTATTTCGTTGAGCTGATGTTGTAATTGTATTTGGTAAAGTATGACAACCACACGGGTTTATTACAGGATCTATATCTATAAATTCTACTTGTATGGTGGAAACCGGTCTAAAATTATTATCTTCAGGAATTAAACTACCATGACACATATTCCAAATCATAATTCGAACACCTTGTCCGTCACTACCGTTTGACCAAATTGGTCTGGATGTATTACTGCCTCCATCAAAAGGTGGTGCAGCGCCAGATATAATACCTGTTCCACTTGCCCTATTTCCATTAAATGACCATCCTATTTTTTTGATCTTCGTTTCTGTATATGGTAAGCATAAAGCAGGCGGCGTGGCACCTTTCCACGCAGCAGCTGGAGTTGTAGTGTCACTAATTATAGCTCCAGGAAGGGCCGGTGGATTAGCTAAACCAGGAGCTACTAACATTCTGTAAGCAAATGGTTCTCCCATAGTAAAAGACCAATTTCCAAGTGATGTGACACCCTGTCCGCCTACATCTCTGGTACCTATATATGTTGATAAACTTGAACCAAAACCTGGAAACAACCAGCCACCACCACCGAAAGGTTGTTGATAAGCTGAAGTATCAGAAACACCAGATATATCGAAATTTCCCTTACTATACCAATATGGATATCCTTCGGCGCCAGCATTAACAAATTCGTCTCTTAATTGTCTATAACCATAAGAATATGCTCCAAAGAAAATAGTATCATTAATAGCACCAGGTGGTCCTGTGTCTCCAGTAAATGAATCTCCAGTAGGTCCCTGTGGTCCAGTTGGTCCTTGCGGTCCTGTTGGTCCTTGAGGTCCTGTTATTCCTTGTGGTCCTGTAGGACCAAGCGGATTTGATGCTGGACCAGTTGGTCCTCTTGGTCCAGTTCCTCCTATTCTTCCTCCACCAGGTGGTCCTGTTGGTCCTCTACAACATTTGGTCCATGACTGTTTATTTTTGGATTGTTTTTTATAATTCCTAAAATATTTACGAGGCATATATAGTTATTATACAAAATGTATTATTAAGTTTTAAATATTCTTAAACCAATGCTAATAGAACCGTTCATAATAGGCGCAGGTGTGACACTTGATGGGACTACCCATTCTATGGCTACTGAAATGGCGTTATTTTGTCCAGTAGCGGCTGTATTTGTAACTCCTGAAATAGGATTTGTAACTGAATATTCCTCATATACATCTGGTGTAGGGTTATTAAGAGGTTGATATTTAGCACAGTTTAAATATAATGGTACAGGTAGTTCAAAACAACCACAAGACGGTAAATCCAACTCTAACCCACCACCGAGACTAACTTTACCCAAAAGATCAATAACAGCATATCCATAAGGAATGAAACCATCGACAGCTAATCCACTTCCATTGGCACCTATAATAGGTGGGTTTGCTGTACTTGAACCTGCTGGAAATAAACTAGGCGATGAAGTTTGCCAACCCAGCCCAGGGCCTGTGCTAATTTTACAATAAGTCCAAATATGTATTTTTAAAACAGTGGTTCCGGATGATGGATTACCATAATATGGCAAACGGTTATTTTCCCAATTGAATTCCCAATTAATTTCTTTAATATATGCGCCTGGTTTGCTAACCTTATATTTATCAAGAGTTGTTCCTGACCCCGTAAATTCAGTTTCATAATTTGTAGCACACAAAGGGGGTGCTGGAAGTTTATTAAAAAGTCCTTGAACAGAGTTTGGCATTGTAGGTTCATTAACTCCTGTAGATAAAGGTATTCCACCAAAGATAAAAGAAGCTGGATTAAAATCATACGCATTTCGACTACCACCCCAGCCTGGATGTAAAAAGGCAAAATTTCTTGGTTGTGGTGTGTTTTGCCAACTTCTTCCTTGTTGTTGATTTGCAAATAATATACTAGTACTTGAACCGAAAAATACTTCGTGTTCAAAATCTTCAGCACCTTCGGGTCCTATTATATTAGGTCCGTCTGGTCCTGTTACACCTTGAATTCCCGTTGGACCAGCTGGACCTTGTGCGGAGGAAGCTGAGCCTGGTGGACCAGTTGGACCAGTAACCCCAATACCTGTATTTCCTTGAGGTCCTGTAGGACCCGTATCGCCAGGTGGTCCATTTCCATTACTAGGTCCTGTAGGTCCAGTAGGACCGGGACAGCAACAAAAATCTATTCTGTCATTAAAATATTGATTATAGCTTCTATACATATATATTGTAGAAGCAATAATAATTTTAACAAAATGGTCCAACTGGTCTTTGAAATTTCTCTACAACTAAAGGTTCTGGTACAAATGCTTCGGGTCTATTGAAGAATTTTTTTCCCGGTAAGCAATTTAATTGTGCTACAACAGGTTCTTTTGCTTTTACTAAATTTGTAGAACCAATACCAAAAAGAGCACTTTCAATATCTGATGCGTTTTTGGAGAGAATACCATTATTATATCCGTTAGTCATCATTGGAGTATTTATTCCTACACAAGGAATAGCACTTTGATTTGAAATACATTTGTATTTGTAAAGAGCAAATTGTTCTGATAATCGCATATTTCTTTGTTGTTGACAATATTGTCCTTTATCATTAACTAGTCTTGTTGAAGTCATATATGTATTAACTAGATTTTTTTTCTTTAGTTTTTTTTAATTCAGAAAGTAAGTTTGTGATACTATTTTGTACATTATTTAATTTAATCTCTCCAATACATCGATGAAACAAGTAAAAATATTCCCATGATAAGAGTAATATAATACAAGTATAATCATCTAAAGGTATAGGTAATTCGTTTTCTTTGTTCATATATTCAAAAACTTCTTTAAAATGAGGTTTTATTAGTGGTTTAATAATATTATTAACAGTATTATTTATTTTATCGCCATCGTATTCTTTTAAAAAAAATACATCTAGTAATTGTTTGCGGTATAAATCGTCGTCTGGGGATTCATTATATGTAAGGTCATAGGAGGAATGATACATATAATAATAATTGGAAAGATGTATTTAAATTATTGATGACGGGAAAGATAATCTCTGTCGCGTGTGATTTCTCTGCTTGGAAGACCACCTCTAATCCATCCGTTAGCAGCAACACCTTCTACTAAATTAGCTGGATTTTGAATAGTGGCTTGAAGTGTAGGTACAAGAGGAGTATCCCATAATTCTTCAAAGGATTTTTCTGTAACAGTTTTACAGCTTTTGGTTTCGGCGGTGTAATCTCCTTGCTGAAGTCGAGATTCAATAACAGGGCGTGGAGGTCCTCTTCCTAAAAATGGAACAGTAGCAAATGGGCGTTGGTAAAGACTAATTCTGCATTTGGGATGAGTTTGAATAGTTCCAATTTTCAATTTTGAGTCATAACTCACATTACATCCACCAGCACCACAAGGTTCACCACCATTGTAAAAAATACCAGGTTGTTCAGTAGCAAACTCGATTGGTTTTTTCATTCCACACCAATTAGCAAAATAGTTGGTTGTTGTGTAAGTACCAAATTCGTTGTTTTGTTGGTCTCTTCCTGAAATACTACACTGGTCATCACCAATGCGTGACAAATCGTAAAACATATAATTAGAAACAGTTGCCATTGTTATATAATTATATAGAAGATTTTTATTTTTTAATTATTTAAAAAAGTGTGTATCGTTGATTATCTTTCATACATTGGAATTCATTACCTTCTTTACAAGATGGCATTTCTCCATATAAGAATTTTGCGAATGCTGTTTGGTCATTACATACTTTGGTATTGGGGGTTGAATAAAAATTTCTCATAGATTGTTCAAAACTAATACTATCTCCTAAATCTAAAAACAATCTTGGGTCAGGTCCAACGTTTCCCGCTTTTGTGTTAATCTTTTTTTCAACAGTTCTATTAAAGGAAGGAGCGGCTGGTTTACGTTTAGGTTTATCACTAATTTCAGGTAATAAAACATTCATCAAAGGATTTTTTTTAGTAGGTTGTGTAAATTTTGTTTGGTGTTTTTTATAATTAGCACAACTAGCAAAACCTTCTTTTAAATCTTTGGTATTTATTTTATGTTTTGCGTTTTTATGTTTTTGGACTTTGTAAATCATAGCTATAACAACAATAGTTACGCCAGCACTTATGAGAACCTTCATAGATTTTGTCATTAAATATCCTAAAATGGAGAGAATAATAATAACTCTTGTTAATGCGTTTAATTTTGCTACATAACTTAATTTTCCGATTGGAAAAATTTCTGTAATATGTTTTTTATCAACTAATATTAATGGATTATTTAACCAAAATGTATCGCTCATGATATATATATTTCTATTTATTTTTTATTTGGGCGTTTCTTCTTTTTCCTTCTACGTTTCTTTTTAGTATTAGTTTCTACAATTTGATTTGTTTGACTGGTATTTTGATTTGCTCTTTTAGCAGCTGCTAATTGCTGTTGTAATAGTTTGATTTGGTCGTCTTTTTTAGCTGCTTTTCTTTGTTCTAATTTACGCAACATTCTTTCGCGTTGTTTTGCGCCTCTCATATTTTGATTTAATCTTCCTTTCATTGCTCCCATATTAACTTTGCTGTTTTTTCCCATTGCTGGCATACCCATTTGATTTAACATATTTTTCATATTTGCCATTCCGGGCATTTTTTCCATTTTCTCCATTAAATCCATTGCTTCTTGCATAATTTCACTTTCCTTAAGTTCGCCTGATTTTAGTTTGGAATCAAGCTTACTACCTACTTTTTTAATCATAGACATTAATTTACCTGGATTTTTAAAAAGATTTTGAAAAATGTCTCCAACCGAATCTGCGCCGGATACATCTGTATTTAATTCTTTCATTGTTTCTTCAGTAATTTCTGCTGCTAATTTACCTAAATTACCTTGTAACATTCCGTTAATATGACTATGTAATTCTTCAGGATTAGGCAAATCACTAGGATTAATATTAGAAATATCAGGTGTAAAAGGTGTATCTCCGCTCATATCAAATATATTTGCCATTTGTTCCATTGTTTCCTCTAATTTATTTTTAAGTTCATCTTCGTTTATAGCCTCAAATAACTTTGCTGTATCACCAAACGATTTGCCATCTGATTCATTATTAACTACAGCAAATAAAAGTAATTGAAGATATTTCCAAATAACAAGTTTTGTTTTATCTGAAATATCTTGTTTCCATAATTCAGCAAATTCTATATTTGGTAAGAATTTTGTATTAATACTTTCATCTGTGAAAATTTCTTGATTTTGGTAAAGCAAATCAAAAAATCTCTCTGGATAAATATCTTTCACATAATCAAACACTTCTCTTACTTTTGCGGTATCATTATTTTCTTGTAAAATATCAATTAATCCTTCATGTAAAGATTCTTTGTACTCTGGAAACGTGGTTAAAATATCAGTAATGAAATCTTTGCTTACTTTGCAAAATTCTTTTGGAATTTCAGTATTTGATTCAGACATTATATATCTAAATCAAACAAATTATTTAAGTGAAACTAAACTCTTATTTATTTTGAAAATACATATTACACAATTTCGTTAAATTCTGAAGGTATTTCATCGATTTTTCTTTATTATCATCTCCCATATTTTTCACTTTTTCTCGAAATGAATCTATTGTTTTTAAAAGTCGTCCTTTATTTTGAGAACCTTCTAAATCTTTATTGTAATCTTTATTAATAAAATAGTCTAAATTTCCAGCCAAAATTTCATCTTTATAAAGATCATTGACACATTCTTTCCAACCAAGAATAACAGATTTGGGATTTATTTTAACTAATCCTTCTAAAAAAATATACCCGGTGCGTAAATCAGCATCTTCGGGAAAAACCCGTTTAATTTCTTTGGCAAATTCCATTAAGTGTCCAGTAAAAGCTTTTAATATACTCATGATAATTATATGTATCATATAATGATTTTTTTAAATAATTATTAACGTTTTTGTCTAACATCATTCGCCCGTTGCATTTGTAATTTTCCTAAATCTACAGCACCAACTTTATCGGGTTCGTAATCGTCAGGAGGTGTAGCTATGGAGTCACTTTGATTAATAGTACAATAACTATGCATTTGTCTTAACCCACCGTTTCCTTTTGCGGATAATTCTTCTGCTGACATATCTAAATAAGAATAATTATCAGATAAACTACTTCCCATTTCACAAAATGAAAAAGCTTGAGGTTCTCCATTATGATTTGTAGCTTGATTCATAATAATTTCTTCTCCTGGTTTTAGATAATGAAGAATCTCCTTAATACCTCCTAAAACTCGATTTCCGTGATGTAATAATAATATAGATGGAACTGTTTTAATATTCGGAGGTAATAATAACCTCTGTCCATTTTCTAGAATAATATTAGTTGTACCGTCTTTATGTTTTTCACGATTATCAATGCAAACAAAATGCAATTCATTCTTTGTCTTTGTTTTTGCTATTCTTGTTATTAGTTCTTTACAATGATTACAAAATTTACTATAATATAAGACCGAACTCATCTAATATTATAAAAGTAATTGAAAAATAGATATATAACACAAAAAAATTGATATAATAATATATTCTTTATGTATAAGTAAATCATGCAATCCATCGCCACACAAGAACAATCGAAAAATAGTACCTTGCTTTCATTTAAGGGTGAAGAAAATGGAATTTTAGACTTCACAATTGAAGGTATTAATGTTTCGTTTATCAACGGAATTAGGCGTATCATTCTTTCCGATATTCCTACTTTGGTCTTTCACTGTTTTCCACATGATCAAAATGACGCTGACATTCATACTAACACTACAAGACTAAATAACGAGGTTCTTAAACAACGTCTCTCTTGTATTCCAATTCATATTTCAGATGCGTCATTGCCATACAAAGAACTAGTAGTAGAAATCAATATGAAAAATGAATCAGAAAATACTATTGATGTTACTACTGAGCATTTTAAAATTAAAAATATATCTTCAGGAAAATATCTTCAAGAAAGCGCTGTTAGAAAAATCTTCCCACCTTGTCCTATCACAGGTGATTATATTGTCTTTGCTAGACTACGACCTAAAGTATCTACTATAGCACCAGGCGAAGAATTATCCATTAGCGCAAAAATGTCACTACATACAGCAAGCGAAGATGGAACATTTAATGTAGCTTCAACATGTGCTTATAAATTTACAGTAGACAAAATGAAACAAGACCAAATTTGGCAAAATAAGTTGGCTGAAATCTCAGCAGAGGAAAAAGCCGACCCTGATGTTTTAGCATTACTACAACAAAATTGGTACAATCATGAAGGATTGAGATATTTCAAAAAAGATAGTTTTGATTTTAAACTAGAAACCATTGGTGTTTATACAAATGAAGAATTGGTACAGAAAGCATGTGAAATTCTTATTCAAAAGCTGAAAAACATTCACGATACTATCGAAGACGCAGGCATCATTGAAAAGTCTATATCTACTATTCCTAATTCTGTTGATATTAAACTTATTAATACCGGTTATACTGTGGGAAAAATTATTGAATATATGCTTCATAAAAATAATTATCAAGGAGAAACAGAGAAAAATCTAACATATGTCGGATTTAGAAAAAATCATCCACACGATGAAGATAGTGTAATAAGGATGGGTATGATAGAAAGAGATGGAAATGATGGCTATAATGAAGTTGTAGTGTCAAATATGCGATTTGGTTGTAACAATGCTATTGAAATTTTAACAAATATTATGGCTGAATTTAGTTAAATTAGCTGAAATTAAACATTAACATAGTATATCAATGATTAATTTAATAACATCATTTTTTATTCCAAAACAAGTTCAAAGGCAAAATGAATTATTAAAATGTTTAACAAACAATATTAATTCTAGATATATCAAAAAAATTTATTTATGTATAGAAAAAAAAGAAGATCTGGATTTTTTAAAAGAAAAAATTAATCCAAAAGGAAAAATACAGCTAATTTTATTGAATAAGCAACCAACTTACGCTGATTATTTAAAAATAGCTAATCGATTACAAGGAGAAATTTGTATGATTAGTAATTCTGATATATGGTTAAGAAACTGTGATGAACAATTAATTAATATTTTAAAACAACATCCTAATATTGGTTTCTCATTAACTAGACATGAATACGATATGACTAGTCCACTTATAAAAAGAGGAGATGGTAAATATTATCAATCATACGATAGTTTCATATTTCAATCACCTATTAATATAGAATATAAATTAATAGATCACGTGCAGAATAGAATGGGCGCGGAAAATGTTTTTAAAATAGAACTAGAAAAGATTGGAATGTTATTTATAAATCCATGTAAAGTTATTGTTATAGTACATGAACATAAGTCAGATATTAGAACTTATTTAATTGATGATGATATGCTTAGTACCAAGAATTATTATTCTCTTCTTAAATTTACTCCGATTTTAGATAAAAATGAAACATTAAATGTCTTTAAAAAACAAAAGAAAAATTATCGAAAAAAGACATATTCGACAGTTAGTTCTCTGTTTTCACGCTAGCTTTTTTTTCATCTATTTCATGACAACGCAAATCATAATTTACAGCATACATTAACTTAGCTGGTTCTAAAGCATTTACATATTTGATAACAATTTGTCTTGATATGTAATGTCCTAATTCCCTCAAATCATTCAAATAAATTTGATGTAAATTAAACATATGCGCCCTAAATTTCTTAGGAAACTCCAATAAAGGTTTTTCTTTTTTAACATAACAACTAACATAATTTTTCCACAATTGGTCAGTCCATTTATGTAAATCGTTTCTTAATTGTGTAAACTTTGGTCTAAACTCATTATAATATTGGAGAAATTCATGGACTTTTCCAACTTGTCTTAACGAATAGTACTGGAATTGTATCTTAGGACTATTTCCTTTCAGACGACGCACATGTTCATACGTTGGATTTCTTAATTTACTACGAAACCCTGTTTTGGGATTATAAATATTAACACCTACAACACGGTAATCTAAATTCATTTGATTAAAATAAGATTGTAGGTCATCCCAATTTTGTCCTTTATAATCTGTATATTGAGATAATGTTTTAGGCAATATAACATTTGGAACATTACATGTTCTTTTATCTAATACTGTAATCTTAGTTCCTTCGATTTTATAAACCGCTGCCAAAACAATTCTAGGATTTTTAAAAGGTATTACTATCCTATTTTCCGGATGCTGTACAATAAATGAATAACACAAATCTTTATTTAAATTTTCCAATTCCATATGTTGATAATTTAAAGCTTCCAAAAACATTGTTCGAAACGTTTTCTTATTATCTTGATAAAATGAATACCTACCACCTATACTACCTTTTGTCGCCAATTCCCAATCATTTAAATAATTGTTCCAAAACAAATTAATCATAGTACCTTCTACCAATTCTTCCAACTCATAATCATCATAATTTTCATCTTTCATCATAGCAAAAGGAAGTGATTTGGGTGGCGAATAAACATGTATCTTTTTACCATCTGTCAAAACAGAACGAAATAAACCGTGTGTTTTGTAGGTAGTTTGGCATAAGTTATGTTTTATATACTGAACAAAATACCAGTCTGTTTTTTCTTGAGATTCTTCATCATATGAAATTGCCATTTTTTTAGTAAATAATCCTTTTGGGACGGTTGGCAATTGTGCCAAGTCAATAAAATTAGCTAGGTCGAAGGATAAGGATGCCATGATTTATATAGTAAAGATATTTCTCTTTAATTAGATTTAAATCTCTTTTTCGTTCCTTGAGATAATTTCTACTATAATTATAAGGTAATGTCTACAGAAGAACAACAAGAAGAATTTTATTTAGAATTAGGAGATATTATTAAAATGAATGCACCCGAGAATAGCGACTTAGATGGAAAAACATTTTACATTGATTATTTAGATAAAAACAGAGCTACTATTGTTGACCCCGATACATTAGCAGAATATGTATTAGATATACTAGAAGGTAATTTCACTGATGAAAGCATTCAAAGTATAGAGATTTTAAGTCGTCCAGAAGAAGTTGGATATGCTAGACAAAACGGATTAACTACCGGGGCTTGGATAAGTATTCAATTTGGAGGAGAAGTACCATTAACTGTTAATGGACAAATTACGGATTTAGAAGAAGATATGATTGAAATTACAACCTATGGGAATAATAAGAAAATTTACATTGATTTTGGTTATAAAGGAATTCCTTTGGATTTACCAATTGAAAACATTCGAACTTTTGAACCACCTGCTCAAAAAGCAGAAATTCCAGATTTAGAAATTTCACCTGAAAAAGAAGATGAATCAGATACTCATGAAGAAGATTTAATGGATATTCAACCAGTCCTTGATGTTAAGGCAAACTTAAAACAAGTTTTGTTAGACGCTGATGCTGTTTCTTTTGGAGAAGAATTAGAAGCAATTACAGAATTAGTTCCTGTAAAAGAAACGGAAAAAAGGTTTGGTATGCAGACTCAAACAAACGATTTGTTAGATGATTTGTTATCTTCTATCCCTACGGCTCAAAGAACACCTGTTGTATTAAATAAAATTCATAACATGATTGAACGATTCAAACAATTAAAAGATATGTTTTCTTTCATAGATAAGGATGGTACAGACAATCCAGTTATAAGAACTGCCCAATATAAACCTTTAGTGGAGAGATTAGAACAATTAAATAAAAAGTTATATTGGATACTACCAATTGTGAAAAATCGAAAAAAACTATATAATATTAATGTTAATGATGAAGATAACAATGATGATTTCATATCTCTTACATTAGCTGAAACACAAATTGAATATAGAAGATTAGTGGATGAATATAAACATAATAGAGTTCCAGATGGACAAAACAAATATTTTTATTTGATGCGTAATTTACAGGATCTTCTCACACCATTTACTTTTCCATTAGATAAGTCAAATGTAATAACTGAGAAATCTGTAGAATCTAATATTTTAGCAGTTATGGATAACTTAGAAGATTTTTACACAACTGCGGCACAAAATGAATTACCTGTTAGATGTCGTTTTGTTTTAACTGGTTATGATGAAAGTCTTAGTCATTTAACCTCTAAAGATTTAAAGAAAACATTACAAACAGCCTCTAGAGTACCATTTTCAAGTAATGATAAAATGAATATTACAGGATTCCTTACATTACCCGAACCAGCATTAATATATTCAAGAATTAATTTACCTACTTCGTCTATCCTATTAAAAGCACAATTAAATAAAGTTATGTTTAACTATTTCTCTATTTTAAAAAGAAATACAAGTGTAATCCAGGAAACAATAACAGAAACTAGTGATGAGGGACCAAAATATACTGCGGATACTTTTCTAGAAGGATTTAAAGCTATTCGATTTTTAGAAGAAGAAGGATATGGTGATAGAGGAGAAAATGCATACAAAGATTTTTTAAAGAAAATGGTTCCAAAAACCAGAGTTTTATTTGATTTAATTAAAAAATTTATTGAAAAACGTGGTCATGGATTATCCTATCTTCAAAACATTCAATACTTAGAACCATTCTTAGTTTATCCAGACGATATTACATTTAAACAATATGAAACTATAGTGAAATTTATGGAAAAACAAATTTTGGAATTTAAACGCGAATTTATTAGTAGAACAACCGACATTCAAAAATTTTTGAAATCTTCATATGGAGACATACCAAGAGAAAATCTTAGTATTTTATTAAGTTTATTACCGTACCAAGAAGGAAATGAAAATAATATTGTTGATTTATATGGTTTGTCTATGAATGATTCTGATACAGTTAGAATGATTAATACAATGACAGCAATAGATAATATGCGTTTATTTACTACAGCATTAGCATTACAAGATAAAGATTTATATCAATCTATCGATATTCAAAGTATTATTGAGGGAGTACAAAAGGAAAATAAAGAAGATGAAGAAAAAGCTAGAAATGAAAATACAGAATGTAAAAATTTTGTATTGGCAAAAAAATATATTGATATCGATGATTTACGTGAAGATGATAATACAGCAGATGTTTATTTCGATTCAAAATACGATACTACACGTTATGATATAGGAGACGAATATAAAGATTCAAGAGAAGTTTTGGATGATGATTCCTACAGAGAGTTTATTTTTAAACATTTAATGGATAATGTTGGACTAAATCAAAAACAAGCTATTATTGAATCGGAAGCCTTAACAAAAGGCAAGAGAAGGGTAACAGAAGGAGACTATGCTTTGATTGAAACCTCATCGGGTTTATATTTTGCTTATTATAAAAGAAGTGCGGATAATACTTGGGTTCGAGATACAAACTTAGATGGATTGCCGCCGGATAGTGAAATGTTTTGTAATATTAAAAAGAGTTGCTTACAAATAAATAAAGAATGTGGTACGGTTGAACTTAATAGAACAAAGGTTGAAGGCGATTTAACAAAAGAAATTATGAGTCAATTTGACCTAGAATTAAATATGGAATATGAAAATTTAATGAAAACATTACAAGAGAATCAAATGTATTATACTAGTATTTTACCAGCTTTAAAACTAATCAATATACATAAATTTATCAAAACAGATTTACTTAAATTATCAATTAGTGATACATTACAAGCTAGAGAAGTAATTGTATCTCCTTATGCTAATTTAAGAGATCATATTCTTTCGCAAAGTGATTTTGTTAAAAAACAAACAGATATTTTAACTTTTGTAGATAAATTCTGTAGAGATGCTTTTTATTCACCAACGGATCCGGAAAATGCCGAATGGTTTTATTGTAAAAAAACAAACACAATGTTATTACCTACATTTTATGAATCATTAGCACTAGCCTTTCAAAGAGGAGAATACGTGTCAGTATTAGAAAAAATATGTGCAGATAGAGGACAGATAAGCGATGATGGAGATAAGATTGTAGATAAACATAGTGGTTATGTTATTCGAACTATAGAATATGATAAGAGTGAAGGATTTGATGAAGCAGGATATCGTGTTGTTAGTCGTGAAGTTTTGGAAAAGGATATAGGTGAAGTATTGATTGATATGAGTTATAAAGAAATGCCTTCATTACAATCTCCGGATTCAGAAATGATATACAGAGTGTTAGCAGCATTAGATACAAGTTTGGGAATTAAAACTGATTCACAATATGATTTTGTAATAGGAGCGGTTACTAATGAAATCAATCATTATATAGGTTCAAAATCAAAATATATGGAGAGACAAAAAGCGCGTCAAGCTAAAACAGGAAAGAAAATTATTCCTTATGAGAAAGCACACGACGATACATTATTGGTATTTACGTTAGCTTATTATTTGATTGCTATTCAAACTATGATACCTTCTATTATCACCAAGAAAACATTTCCTGGATGCGTGCGTTCATTCGTCGGATTTCCATTAGACGAAGAAGGCGAAACATCAGCATTGCTTTATTTAGTTTGTGCTGTGTTAAAATTGCGACAGAGTAGTCGTCCTTGGTCTGCTTTACCAAGAGTAACTAGAAAAAAAGAGGAAAGTGTAACAAATAAATATGCGGAAAAATTAAAGAAACGCGTTATTGGAATATTGGAAAATTCAACAATTCAACAAAAATTAATAAGTAAAAGGCAGTATTTGGAGAGAAGAGTAGATATTGATGATATACCAGAATTATTTGATGTTGGAAAGTGGAATACGTTTTTACCACCTTTATTTGATATAAAAATGAAACAAGTATCAAACATTAGTAAAACATTTGAAAGTGTACTAATTTCAAATCTTGAAAATGGTAATGACGGTCAATTTGCTCAATTGAATTCTTTACGTGGTAAAATAATTGCTTTTTCATTCCATATTCAAGAATTGATTCAAAGAGTTATTAATAAAGAAGCTCCTTTACTTAAAAATTTGTCAGATGAACCTATGTTAGAAAATGCTTGTTGTAATGAGGGTATAAGGGAGACACTTTTATATTTTGCTGATAAAGAGGGTGGTATTAGACGATATAATAATATGGTTAAAAACCTAGAGCGAATACTATCAGTTGTGGATAATTATGAAACAATTAATTATATCTTCTCTCCATTAGATACTCATTTAAGATACGCAAATCCAATGGAACAGTTTTCAGAAGAAACAATGTTTGTTTCGTTCTTAAGATTTTGTGAATTTAATATCCCATTTGATGAAACAATTGCGAGAATTTGTGATAATCCAATTATGAAGAGAATTAATGGTTTAGGTTCAATAAAAGATAAAATAGAGCGTTTACGACAAGAAGGAATTGATATAAATAGAGATAATTTTAGATATATTTTAAATGCTGTAAATGCTACTAATATAGTTGATATTAATTTACATCCTGTTATTTTAAGTGAAAGACGTTTATTGGAGATTAAAATAGAAGAATTAAAACAAAAGAAAACTCCTGTTATATGCAATCCTGAAATATTAGATGCTTTTCAATCTTTAATTGATACTTTTGATACAATTAGACAAGGTGAAGATGATAGTTATAATGCTATGAATACCTTCTTAGATAGAAATATTGAACATTTTCAAGAAGAAATAACAACATATTTAAGTAATTTTAATGTAACAAGAGGCGTTGAAAGGTTTTTTGATACAATGACTGATTGGAAATTGCGTGGTCAAGATATATATTTGACAAGAGAAGATGAAACAAGTGTAACTATTTTTACCTTTTATGATACATTTATTAAAAATATTTTACAAGTATTTCCTAATATGATAATTAAAGGTGTTGATTATAAAGATGTTCCTATTCCGAAACATTGGAAAATTAGCGAAAGACACATAAAAGATGTGCGTGATTTGATATTTGGTGAAACATCAGCATTCCAAAAATTTTACAAAGATAAGACTTTATTTCCTATTTTAGAATTTATACAAAAAAATAGTAAGGATTTAATACAATTAATAGATGCTACTAATTTATTCGCAGACATAATACTTAATGATAATACAGTAGAATCAACAATAATCAATGGAAACATTATTAGTAAGTTGGTGAAATTTTACCTACTATGTAGTTTTTACATATACACTAGGTCAATAGATATGGGTCTTGAAGTAATTGGTGAAGACCAATCTGAGTTATTGGGTTTAGTAGATGATGGTGGTATGGAAGATAGTGTACGAGAACAAATTATAGCAGGTAAAAAAGAACAGTTAAATAAGAAAATAGCCAAGTTATTAGGTACATATATATCTTTAATGGAAACACAAAAAAAGAAATTTAATTTGAATAATGAAGATATTGTAAGGAATGTTTTGAAAGCAAAAGAAAAGGAGAAAAATAAGATAACAAGACGATTGGGTGATTTAACAGTTGAAGAGCGTGAAGTAGAAAATATATTAAAGAATCAACGATTAGGAGATTGGAGTTTAGGTCAAACAAGGGCATTATATGAGTATGATGCTGAACAATATGATAAAGAAAGACAAGAAATAGAAGATGATATGTTGATGGAGTTAAGATTAAATAGAAACGATGAAGTAACTGAAAGAAATCGTGAAATATATCGTTTGGAAGCAATAGAAGAACAAGTACAAAGAGAACGTGTTAATGCTGAGATGATGGCTATGTTTAATGCTATGCCAGAGGATGATGATTATGGAGATAGAGATGGGGATGAAGGTTATTAAATTATTAATAAATAAAAACAAATCTATATATAATTTAATTATGTATAGATCATTTATTCGTCGCAATATAACATCAGTCGCAATTATTATATTTGTAATTATATTTTGCGGTATTCAATTTGCAGCACCTCATTTTCTTTATAATGAGGATGGTTCATTACGACAATTTGGTATTGGTTATAAAAAAAAGACAGTCATTCCAAATTGGTTAGTTGCTTTAATATTGGCTATTTTTAGTTACTTGTTTGTATTGTATTATTTAGCGATTCCTAAATTTAAGTTTTAATCATGAACAGTGAAATATTTCTCCTTTGGTTTTTCACTTTCTTTGGTAGCAACTTCTGCTTCAAATTTAGCAGCAGCTGCTTTTCTTTGTGCCGGTGGTATATCGCATTCAATATCTAGTAACGCATTAAATGTTGTTGAAATAGCCAAAGCCCCGGTAAGTAAATACCAAATCATTTCTGCTATAGCATCTTTAGCATTAACCAACATCCATAATTTATTATAAGCTGGTTTAGATTTGAAATTTGATTTAAGTGCCCCTTCTTTACCCATTCTATTTAAGAATAGTTCATAGTTCATAGGTGTTATTTGATTTATAATGATGGATTTATTTTCACATATCATAGAAATCAAATCTCCTCCTGTTTTTTTACCTTTACCTACTAATTTAGGTCTTAGTAATTCAGAAAAAGTTTCTCCTAACCCCATTAAATTAACAATTAAATATCCAATTGTATTTGAAAAAGGTTCTTTCCATCCAGGAAAGATTTTAAGAATAACCATTATTAGTCCAAGCATAAAAAAATTAGGTATAATTGTGTAAATCATTGAGGTTACTATTTGAGGAACACCGTGACAATGTTCTTTAGTATTACTAATATTAATTCCTAATTGTGAACCAATTACACCAATTATGTATGTAAAAGCCAATGCTGTCGTTATCATACCTGTATACATGGGTGGTCCTTTTCTGTCAACTAAAAAGAATTTTAACCCAAAGTAAAATATTGTTAAACCAATAAAAATTCCAATTGAAAATCCAGCTGAATACATTTATATAATATTTATGTATTATTTTTTTCATTTTTTGCTTTTATTATATTAATGGATTTTGTAGCAGCACCTACTTTAACAGAACCCGGAGTCAAATATTTTTTACGAGAAACTTTAAAACAATGTCACGATAAAAGAAGCAGTTATTATAATATTCTTTGGAATTGTGGTTTCTTTTTGTTATTATTGGTGTTAATAGGTGTAATTTTATCATATAGAAAAAGACACAAATTAACCCCAGAAGAAAAAAAGAAAAAAAATGAGAAAGACCACGCACACGTAATGACAAAAATTAAAGCATTAAGACAAGAACGAAGAAAAATTAATAATGAAATTATTACTAATCTTCCTAAATTTGAAAGTGATTATGAAGTATTACATAAAAAATATTATGCTGTATAAATATAAATGAGTGATGATGATAGTCCTTGGATGAAAATGAGTGATGAAGATAAAAGTAAAACTCCGGAAATTGAACCAATATCTCCTGATTATTCATTTGATAAACCACCTGAAGAAAAACAAGATGAACCAGAATCACCCGATGGTCCTCCTCAAGAAATCCCAAATCTTTCTCCCTCACCTTCAAAAAAATCAGAGGCTGTACAAGCCGCAGTTGTAAGATATTACAAATTAAAAGGTGACTATGATGCTAAATATAAAAATGCTAAAAATAAAATAACCAAAAGTGATTTAAGTTTAAGGGAAATGAGAAAAAAAATTAAATCAATGAAAATGAAATGTATTAATTGTAAACAAAATGGGGGTACAATCTTTACTAATAAAAATGGTATTTTAACGGCTAAATGTGGTAATACAGAATCTCCATGTGCTTTAGATATACAAATTAAACGAGGAAAATGGATGTTATTAACTAAAGCAGCTGATTTATCAGAAGAAGATATCGAGGTATCTAAAGAAAATATCATTGATTTAAAATTAGATTTACTGTTTGGTTTACGTACAGAAGAACAAATAGCTTCTGAATTTGATGAAAGTAAAAGAGACTATAAAAGTTTAGTTAAACAATTAGATATGATAAATGGAGTGATTGAATCAGAAAATACAATAAAAGTAGGAGCACCGACTAAGGATGAAGATTCAGTGAGAAATATTCCAATTAAAGAATATCTTAATATTAAAAACCGACAGTTAACACAATTAGTTACTAGATTCAAAAGTCTTGTAAAAGAATATATGGAAGAAGATGAAGTCTTAGCCAAACAAGATTTAATGCAACAAGCGATTAACATTTATACGGAACAAATATTTCCAATAATGACAAATATACGTGAAAGTAAATATGCTGTAACAATGATGGATAAAACGGAAGAACGTGGAATGTTTATTATGAAACAAGTAAAAACCTTACTTCAAAATTTAGACTTTGAATACGAATTTGGAGAGATTATTTCGGATAAAAAATAAGACTATAGTATATATGAAATTTATTAATATCCCCGCATTTATTATTAGTTTAACAATTGGTTTATTTTTAGTATATATAGGTAACCCAAGACCATCTGTAATTTATGTTTATCCTACTCCAGACAACGTAGATCAGATACAATATAAAGATAGAAGCGGCACTTGTTTTGGTTTTGAAGCTGAACAGGTTACTTGTCCAGCTAATAAAAAATTAGTAAGAGAGTATCCTATTCAAGAAGGAAAGAAATTTAAATAAGTAAAGTATATATATGAATATTAATTTTAAGAGATTATTATACAGTCCTTTAGGTCAAATTTTGATTTCTATATTACTTGGTTTGGGGATAGCAACATTATTTAGAAAAGCTTGTAATAAAAGAAATTGTTTGGTATTTCAAGCAGCGCCATTAAATAAAATTAAAGGACAGATATTTAAATATGAAAATAAATGCTATAAATTTAATCCAAAAACGGAAAGTTGTAGGAATTCCAAGAAATCAATAGAATTTGCGTAATAAGAGCCATCTATCAATATAAGATATTATATATGGCTTCAGACTCTACTAGTATTGACGATTTACCAGGAGGTAATAATGTTGAACAACAAAACAGAGTTGTATTAGAAAAAACAGAAATGCAAGGCGGAGGGAATTCAAATCAACAGCCTCCTATAGCACAGACCGAACTTTCATCCGACTCAATTAATAAAATTATATCTGGTCTTCAACAAGCATCAACTACTGGTATGACACAATTACCAACCAGTCATATTCCTATGCAAACACACCAGCATATGCAAGATCCACAAATTCAACCAAATTATGTTCCCCCTCCTCCCCCGCAAAAAACAGATTACATTGACCAACATGACACAATTGAATCTTTAATGCAACAAAATAAAAATACCGAAAAAGAACAAGATAGATTAGACTTATTATATAGTGAATTACAGATGCCAATTATTGTAATGGCATTATTTTTCGTTTTTCAAATGCCTTTTTTTACAAAGAAATTTATGAAGGTTTTTCCGGCTTTGTTTTTGAAAGACGGGCAACATAATATTTCTGGTTATTTAGTTAAAACCGCATTGTTTGGTGGTTTATTTTATGGAATTAATAAGGCAACTAATTACCTTAGTGAAGTATAAATTTATTTAATCATTTGAAATAAATTTATTTAATGTTTACGAGTGTGTTTTTTTCTTTTGCGGTGATGACGTGTTCGTTTGCGTTTCATTTTACGACGACGTGTTCGTTTGCGTTTCATTTTACGACGACGTGTTCTTTTCCCTCCTCGTTTTTTACGCGTCTCCGCAGCTTTATAACCACTTTCAGATTTAGAAGCATAGGTCATCAACCCGCGCAATTGTTCATTGTCATTTATTGCGTTAGCAAGGCTGGCCAATTGACCATCGGCTAGCTGTGGATTCCCGGCAAATGGTAATGTAACTTCTTGACCAGCTCTAGCCGCATTTGCCATCCTTAATAATTGAGCACCAATAGAACCAAGCATGAGTCTTACGCCATCCCAGTCATTGCTAGCATCGCCAGGGTTCATGCGACGACTTAATAAATTCAATAAAGGAAGGTTTGATTGTACACCCATTATTTGGTCAGCAGTTAGGTTTGGATTAGGTTCGATGAACTTTTGAAGAAGTTCCATGTGTATATTATAAATATTTAACCGAAGAATAAGTTGAAAAACCGAAAGCCTTTGTCCATTCTTTAAATCAATTTTGCCATTTAACAATTCATGAAGGGCAGCCCAATTCTCCGCCCCCCTTTCGTTTTGTTTACCGTTAAACAAAGCACGTGCTGCCTGTACAAAATTACTCCTCAGTCCTTTTATCCAATCATCGCTACGGTTTTGTTTTAGCATCTGTAAAGATCTAACTGCTATTTCTGTTTGACGACGCCTTCTAACTTCAGCTTCTCTTTCACGTCGTAATCGTTCTTGTGTGACGGCCAGTGGTTCCGGAGGAGTGGATGCCGCGAGAAGTTGTTCCCCAGAAGTCATGGCAACTCCTGGTTGACGGTAAGCAGTGTTGCCCCGAAAATCATGACCGTACACGGGCGGTTGGTTTGCACGCAAACTACTAGCGGGGGGTTTTGCCAAAGCCTCCATTTTTTCTTGCAAGCGTCCTGAACCACCCTCATTTACTTCTTTTTTCGTGCGCGGCGTCGCTACTAGGAGTTGCCCAGCTTGTATCTGCGAAAGAGCTCTTTGATGAATACGTTCCAAGGTTCCTAATAAAGGTTCTATCTGGCGTGCAAAATTCTCGGCACCTAGTCTGGCAAAGGCGGTCTCTAACCACACACGACCTGATGCTAAATATTGTTGTCGTCCACCATGTAATGCATAGTAATATGCAAGTAAAGGCCCAGGTGCATTTGGAGGATGCATAGTTAGAAATCTTGGATAGCAAGGAATCGGATTTTCTAATACAAAACCTCTAGCTGCTCTTACCATATCGACCTGCGCTTGGGGATAAGCTCCCCCGTTTACATGTGGATTCCACTGTCGTCGCGCCTCAGCAATTCTATCTCCATCAGGTTTATTTCTTACTCTGTCCTCTGTAGCATTATATTCAGCCATACCAGGTGCGAAAGGTAGTGTCAAAAAATTTTCGAATCTCGCTGGCATCGCCTGATAAACCCTGTCATAGGCATCTAAAGCACGTTGAAATCCATCGATTGCCATACCTCCATCCCTATTTTCAGCTCTAACCCAATCATTGTATCTTTTAGCTAGGGATGTACCTACACTACGGTCTACCGCAGTAAATATACCACGGACAGCTTGTGTGCCTCCTCTTAATAATAATGCTATTATATGTTGTGGGATTGTTCGTACAGCATAGCCCCCTTCTTGGGCAACTAGATTTCGATGTTCAGCAAATAATGGGTTAGCACGTATTAAAGATTGTGCTGCTTCATGTACACCAATAATGGATTTCATTAATCCGTATATATAGTTGAATGGTGCACCGCGGTTACTCTGTGTAATATTTGCAAGCATATCGCGCAAAAATCCTAATGCATCTTCGCTATGCTGAGTCAGCCGTCTATCTAAACTTTTTGCAACCCCAGCAACATATGCTAATTCTTGAGCGTTCATGCCTGCAATGGGTGCGGCCCCATGTTTCTCATAAAAAGGTGTCCGGGTGCCATCTGCTAGATGACCAAAAAAGAGAGCGTAGACATGTTCTTCAACAGCTCTCATCAACGCTCTCCGATTTTGTTCACCTTGGTAATCGAGTCTTTGCTGACGAATTCTTTGTACCAAGCGCATAATTTCATGTTGATAAGCATGAAATATTGTAGTTCTTTGTCGAATTAAATCAGAGTGTGGTCCTCCACCACCGCCGCCACCTCCACCGCCGCCGCCGCCGCCACCACCGCCGCCACCTCCACCGCCGCCGCCGCCGCCACCGCCACCGCCACCACCTCCACCTCCATCGTCACTTGGTGGCGTGTTGAAATTGTAATTTGGACTCATGCCCTGTGGTGAACCCTCTTGAAAACCCTGTGGAGAGAGAGGTGATAAAGGAGGTACCCGTATTCTTATACTACCACTACTACTACTACTACTACTATTTAAAGCTTCCTGAACGAGTTGCTGTCCTAAACTAGATTGGCGGCTCATGGATTGAGGACTCATCTCCCCCATCCCCCCCATCTCTACATCATCGTCTTTCATACTGCCCCTTCGCGCAATTGCCATTCCTGAGTTTACAGCATCAATCATCGCGGTTAATTGCTGCTTTTGAGCGGCGGCACTACCTCGTCCTTCAGGCCAAATCAATCCCTCCTGGTTTTCAAATCTGCTAGAATCTATACTATTAGTTTGCATAAAATTATGAATCGCATCAACTTTGTCGCCTCTTGTGGTCGGGTTATTTTCTGGCATAGCTTGTATCTCGTCCCAATTTTCGGGTAATTCATCTTGTGAAGTCATAATATATATATAAGATAGATTAAATTAATTTTTCCACTTTAACATTTAGTTCGTTTGTAAAAGTTTTAACCAATTCATCATTTTTATAATCCTCTAAATATTTGATATCTTTGATTCCTGAAGCTAATAATAAACGCGTACAAATAATACAAGGATAATGTGTAATATAAGCAGTAGCTCCCTCGCAACTGACCCCTCGTTTTGCGCAATCACAAATAGCATTTTGTTCTGCGTGGACTGTTGCTTGTTCATGATTGTTTCGTACAACGGATTTATGTGCCGCACCAGGTAAAAAACCATTGTAACCTTGACTGATGATGCGTTTATCTTTAACTAAAACGCATCCAACTTGAAGCCGATGACACGGAGAACGATGAGCGGTTGCTAAAAGAATATTCTTAAACATCTCGTCAAATGTTAATCTACTTCTAGCTTCTTGTGCCATTATGATATTAATAAAAATTTTAACTTTAAGATTATTATTAAGTAATTAATAAATGCCTATAGTGACATTTAAAATTTCGGATAAACATTTTCAAGGATATGAAGTAACTTTAGATTTGGATTATTATGAAACTATTGAAGAAATATGTAATCAAGTCACGAATACATTAAAAACACATTTGGAATTACATAAGTTCGAACAATTATTGGAGAGATTAAAGGAAAAAGATTTCCATATTCACGATGAAACAATAGGTTCAATTCTGCTTAAAACTCAAGAGGAGATTGTTTGGGTCTGTTCTCATTGTGGGAAGTAAAACTTTCTTTTGCTACAAAATACATGCGTCCAGTAGGTTTATCATCACTAGGAGGTCTGTATAAAATATGTTCAACCCAAGGTCGTATAAAATCTTTGATTTTCTCTAATGCCTTTTCTTCTTTTTTTTCATTAATTTTTCTAGTTATATCCTTTACTAAATTAGTGTGTGTAAAGGTATAGTATCCACGATAAGAGCCCCAACCGCCGTACTGTTTAATATTATCATTCATTACCTCTTCAATGATAGCTATTACTTCAGGTATCTTCACTAGCTTTGTTGGAATCTTAGGAGCTAGGAACGTTTGTAGCATTTTATTTCTAATTTCTAAAGTAGTAGGACCAGATTCTTCATACCAGGGACCACTCATATTGTATTTAAATACTATAACTTATATTTAAATAAATTCAATTTATTCTTTAGAAATTAAAAAACCCGCGTTTTCGTTTTTTCTTTCTTTTTTTCCTTGTTTTTCTTTTTGATTTACCACGACGCGACTTTCTGGTTTTCTTTTTATCTTCCTTTTTAATATCTTTCTCTCCAGGTTTATAATTTAAGAAGTAATATTCCCATTCTTTTCCGCCTCTATGCTTCTTTAATTCTTTATATCTCTTTGTTTTTTCTGCGCGGATTTTTTCTTTGGTGTGTTTTTCTTGACCATAACAGTCAATACTAAATCGTCTAAGAAGTCCTTTTTGCTTAAGTCTATTTCTTTGTTGAACCTGAAACAAGTAATGAGACATACATAATATACGTTGTGGGTCATAATAGGGTCTATTTACATATAAGAAAGCTAGGTAAAAGCTAAGCATGGTATCTAAAGTTGCTACACGAACTTTATGTCCGCCTTTGGATATAATATTATAACTATGACAAGCAAGAGGCTCGTAAATAAAAGCAACACTTTCTCCGTTGACTTGAACGTCATAATGAGGAGCAATAATTTCACCAACTCCATTATGTTTTTTAATTTTAACATTTTTAACTCCTTCGCTTTTTAATTGTGTTTTTACAATATTTGCTGTTGTTTCAGGGTTAAGAGCTAATGCGTCAAAATCAGGAATTGGTGGTAATTTTTTATGTCTAAATTTTTTAATATTTTTAAGATACATTTGATTTGCCATTGCACCGAAAAAAACGACCTTTTGGCTCATTAATGAATCGCGTACAATATAAAATACTTTCTTTTCTAAACCTTCAGGTAATTTCTTTTCAGGGTCAAACATACGCTGAATTTCCATAAAATCGCAATCTCTGCCGCGCAAAGGATATGTTTTATTAAGTAATGTAAGTCTTTTTAAAACTTTTTCCCATCTACTGGCATCACCTTCTGGTCTTGATAATTCTAAATACATTAGCATTCTAAGATAATTGGGGGGACTATAATGAATTCCTGCTTTTACGATTGATTTTTTATGAATTTTTTTGTATAATTCTTTTGGCAAAAATGAAATATCTGCGACTGGGATAAAATTAACGAATACTTTAAATGTACCAGCATGCATTCCTGCTTTTGCCTCAACTTCATTAAATCCTTCTTTATAAAATATATCAGCTAAATCTTTAGCATCTTTCAATGGTTCTGGAGAGAAGAAATCATAATCTGGTAATTCTATTGATTTATCGTAAAACTGTTCTTCTTCGGGAAGAATATTGTTAATAGCAGTTCCACCATAGCAAACGCGTTGTGTTTTCACAAGAAATTTTTCTACAATAGAAATGATTTCTTTAATAACAGGGTTACCAATCATTTTCCTTCCTGTTTTTTTCTCAATTTTGTCTACAGATTGTCGTAGAATTGCTAATTCACACTCTTCAAAAGTTAGATTTTTATCACACTTCATTACTAATATAATGTGTGAAAAAAATTAAATAGTTCCTTGATACATTGGTAAATTAATTGGTTTAGCGGCATATTTTACCTTAGGATTTTGTTTAACAGGGGCTGTAGTAGTAACAATTTTATATCTTAAATTATCAGGTTTTAAAACAAAGGCAGTTCGTGCATCATTAAATTTGGTTCTATAAAATTCCATATTTGAATCATTATTAGCATAATTCATACATACCATTTGAACACCATAAGAAAAATGTAATTGTGCTGGTATATTGTTATTTAAAGAACTTAAATCAGGCATAGAAAGTGTCATATTCTTCTTATTATATTCTTTTAAACCATCTGGGTCATGAGTGTATTGTACGTCATAATTTCTTGATTCTTCCAAAAAAGGAGAACCACTAGACATATTAACTAATTCTTCAAAGGCGGTACCTCTAAAATTGTTATTGGGTGCATCACAAATAATTATAACTTTATTTCTTAAATTTAAAATTGGTTCTCTGGCTAAATTTTTACCTCCACCTTTTGAGTTAGGACGACCTTCATATCCAAATTCAGTTCCTAATAATCTTGTTTTAAATACTGATTTTACAGCTTTTGCTAGACTTCGCCATTTTGATTGCGTGATTCTTTGACTTTTAATTCTAAAATGAATAAATAATGGGTCATTTGGATTTGGACAAGGAGATTGAAAAGCATAACTATTAATTGTACTTAAAATACCATCTGGTCCTGATACCGGAACTTGGTTATATGTTCCTTTTATATTATCAGAATTAGTTGGTCCAGCTCCCACTACTACATCTCCATTTACTAAATAAAGAGCAAAGTCCAATACACGCGCGCCTTGATGAATAACTTCTTTTAAAGGTACTAAGTCTACATAACTGTCTTGGAAATCACCAGCACAACAACTATTGTAACTACTGGCGATATAATAATCTCTTAAATGCCCTGTTCCTGCTTGAGCATCATATTTATAAGCAGCATCAGCAGAATTTATGTTACCAATTTTAACAGGTTTATCATTATAAATCGATTCCATAGCGTAATTATCATTGGCTTTTTTATTTACTTGTCTTCTATAATACCAAGAGATTCCCAACAAAACTAAAATAATACCAACCCACAAATATTCAGCGGCTAGTCTGCCAAGAGCTTTTTGTGCTTGTTGTAATACTTTTTGTGGGTTATTCATAAAGTCATTAGCTGTATTTTGTATACCTTTTACCATTGCTTGTGGTGCTGCCATTGATATATATATAAGATAATTTAATATTTTAATTGAATCCTAAATACAAAATATAAATACTTATTGATATCTAATAGTTAAAAATAATTATATCATAATATTTTAAGATGCCAGGAGGATTATTAAATATCGCCGCTTATGGTGCTGAAAATTTAATTTTAACAGGAAATCCGAAAAAAACATTTTTTAATGCTACATATAAAAAATACACTAATTTTGGTTTACAAAGATTTCGTATTGATTACGAAAACCAACGTACACTAAATTTTAATAGTGAAACAGAAATGATTTTTAAAATTCCCAGATACGCTGAATTACTTTGGGATACTTATTTAGTTATGAATTTGCCCGATATTTGGAGTCCTTTGTTTTGGAATGAAGATGTTAGCGGTTGTCAAACGCCTTATGAATTCCAATGGATATCTCAGTTAGGAGCAATGATGATACATGAAATAATTGTTTATTCTGGGTCTAATATTTTATCTAGATATTCAGGCGAATATATTGAAGCATCTATTCAGCGTGATGATGGTGGTAAGAAAATTTTATGGAATCGTATGATTGGAGCAGATAAACCTTATACGAATCCAGCACAAGCATATCAAAATGGGGGATTTTATCCTAATGCTGCCTGGAACAAAAACCCAGCAGATGGATATACCGGTTCAGATGTACAACCATCTATAAAGGGAAGGCAATTATTTATACCTTTAGAAGCTTGGTTTACTTATGGGGGTGCGAAAACAGCATTACCATTAGTATCGCTTCAGTATCAAGAAATTTTTATCAAGGTACGTTTTAGACCAATAAGAGAAATATTTACTATTAGAGATGTACAAAATCCCAATCCATCAACAGGGAAAGGTTCTAGAAAAGCTCCAAATGCAGCAAGTGCCTTAGATCAACTTTATTGGTTTTTACAACCCCCTCAAGACCCGTCTGGAATAGTATTAAATCCGACACCTGGATTACAACAACAAAGATTTAATCGTTATATTAAAAAAAATAATTGGGATGCTGATATACATTTAATGAGTTGTTATGTATTTTTAAGTCAACCAGAAAGACGTGTATTTGCTGCCAAAAAACATACTTATTTGATAAAAGAAGCTTATCAACATGATTTTTTAAATGTCGCTGGCTCTAATCGCGTTGATATACCATCTAGAGATATGGTATCAAGTTATTTATTTCGCTTTAGAAGAAGCGATGCCAATTTGCGCAATGAATGGTTTAATTATAGCAATTGGCCTTATAATGGATTTCAACCTGTTCAACCTGTAGATATGTCTAATAATTGTCCAACTACACCGATGATGGTTGATAATCCATTTTTATTTAAGAAAACAGGGGCTTTGATAGATTCAAAAAACATACAAAATATTTTAATAGACATGGGTATATTACTTGGTTCAGAATACCGTGAAAATATATTAGAATCTGGTATTTATAATTATATTGAGAAATGGATTCGAACAGATGGCATAGCCAAGGATGGATTGTATGCTTATAATTTTGCTATTCGAACAAATCGTGATGGATATCAACCTTCGGGGGCCCAAAATATGAATAAATGGCAATATGTTACTTTTGAATTTAATACTATTCAACCACCTTTGGATCCAGAAAATAATGATGTTCAAGTATTATGTGATCCATCAGGGGGTATTATTGGTGTTAGAAAAGATACTTGGAGATTAAATAAATGGAATTTTGATCTCAGAGTATGGGAAGAAAGATATAATATGGTTGTTATTGAAAGCGGAAGTATTGGATTATTACTTGCTCGTTAACATATAGTACAATTATCACATTTACTACTACGTGGTAACATTGGATTTTTTTTAATTTTTATATTTACAGGAGTATATTCACTTGATAAAATGGTTCCTTTTACTAAAGATGAATGTAAATTCTTCAAGGTGTTTTTCCAACCTTTACTTTTATTTTCTTCTGTTTCTAATGGTACTTCCACTAAAATATGCGGTTTGGTGTCATCATATCTACCTTTTACTTTTCTAGAAGGATATGAATCAATACCCATTTCTATATCATATTTATTATTCATATAGTAATAATAAATACTTTAAAATATGTCCATAATCGAATTGTATGGTTTAGGTTTCAAATTTGGATTTCTAGGTCTATAGTCGGTTGTATAACCTGTATATTTATATGTTCCATCTCCATTTGGAGTCATTGAAGGAATAGTACTATTTATAGATGTTGTAGCACTTGGGCGGTTTTCTCCTTGTAATGGTTTTGCAATTTGTGTCATCATTCCTGTTGTAGGACACCTTACTCTTTGTTTTGGTTGACATGTAGTATCTATACCACATCCATTTAAAGATGTTGATGCTGCCATGTTTTGAATTTTATGAACTTTGCTCATTAAAGCCAATTCATCTCGCATAGTTGTTTTGACAGAAGCAGGTGAATCATTCATGCAGTTTTGAGTGATTGCTGCTAAATGAACTCTCCATAACAAACGACCCAATACTTCCGCTTCAGAATCCAACATCATTGGACTTCTTACTCCTTTCTTGATTGATTCTTCATTTAAAAATTTTCTACCAGCATGTTCATACTTTGTTTGTGATAAATTTAAGTTTTGAATTCTTTTTGGAAACCATTGTCCATATGTTGAATTATGAGCAGAACGATTATGAATTGCCATAACATCACAAGCAGCAACGGTAGCAGGTGTTGATGACCCGCTTCCTGGTCCTTGTCCTGGTCCTTGTCCTGGTCCTTGTCCTGGTCCTTTTCCTTGTCCTGGTCTTTCAACACATAGGTAAGGACTAGATTCATCTTTTCTACTACAACACCCAGTCTTACAAACTCCATTTGTATCGCATTCTTCCCCAATTTCATAACATTTACCGTCTAAACAAGGCTGACTTGGTTTACCTTCCCAAGAAGCATTACATAATCCAACTGGAGGTTGTGGCGGGGATGGAAGCGGTGGTACTGAACCATCTGATAAAGGGTCTGAAGGCATACCGCTTCTCCCGGATACCATATCATCAAAAACTCTCTTTTGAGCAGCGGATGGAGGAGGAGGAGCTGGGGTTCTTACAGCGTTGATAGATGCTGAAGCTACTGATGATGGTCCTGTTGCAGATACTGGTGATGCTTCTGATACAGGTGCTGGTGAAGATGAAGGAATATCAGATGCAGCTTTTGGATTATTACCACATGGTACATTGCTTCCGTGACACACTGAATCTTCACCTTTATCCATACAATAACTACCTGGACATTCTCCAGCATTCTCTAAACCTTCTCTCCATTTTCTGTTTAGAAATCTGTAAATTGCTATTGTAAAATTAACTGCTACAAATAATATCATTAAACTAACTAATATTTTAACAACATTCATAATATATATATACCACTAGATAATTTATACTAAACAAAATGTGTGTTTAATTGTTGACTAGCTAAAATAAATGTAGTACATTTTGGAATATGTTTTATACACTTAGCATTAATATAAGTACACGTAGAACGAACGCCCCCTAAATAATCTAAAATTGTATTTTCCAGTGGTCCTTTGTAAGGAATTTTAATTTCTCTTCCCTCAGAGGACCTATATTTTGCCATTTGACCATAGTGTTTGTTCATAGCATGTTCGCTACTCATTCCATAAAATAATTTCATTTTTTTTCCATTTTCTTCTATTACTTTTCCCGGGTTTTCATCGTGTCCTGCAAATTGTCCACCCATCATAACAAAATCAGCTCCTCCACCAAACGCCTTAGACATATCACCAGGACATGTGATTCCTCCATCACCAATTATAAATCCACCCAATCCATGTGCCGCATCCGCACATTCTATAATTGCCGATAATTGCGGAACACCGACACCCGTTTTCATTCTAGTTAAACAAGCACTACCAGGACCAATTCCAATTTTGACTATATCAACCTTACCGTTAATGATTAATTCTTCTACCATTTCTCTAGTTGCTACATTACCTGCGACAATAATTAAATTTGGGAATATGTCTCTTACTAAACGGCAAAAATCAACCATTTTTTTCATATATCCATTTGCTACATCAATGCATAACCATTTAGCTTTTGTAATGCTAACAATATTTTTTAATTCTTCTATTTTATCAAAATTAATACCAGTAGAAACCATAAAATAATCAGGATCAAGTTCTTTACTTTTAAAATCATCTATTCCATAAAATTTATGTAAACTAGTTATCATTTTATGTTTTGATAAGACATCATATACTCCAAAAGTTCCTGTTGTATCCATATTCGCAGCAATAACAGGCACTCCCTTCCATACTTGTTTTGAATGAGGAAATTTAAATTCTCTTTCCATATCAACATTGGACCTAGAATTAAGCACTGTTCGTTTGGGTCTGATTAAGACATTGTTAAAATCAAGCTGAGGAGTATAATCAATCTTCATTATATCAATAGTAAATAATTAGTATTTAATAGTTTTTGAAAATGAATAATTTAATCTTGCAAGAATGTATATATGGCAGACATAAATACAACATTACGAGGAAATAATGAAGAAAAAAAAGACCCAAAAAGTCCAGGAGTCATTGCTAAAAAAATTATACAAGGATTAATATTCATTATTTTAGCAGTAGCTGTATGGACAATGAGTTCTTGGCAATTACCAGTGATTGTTGAAACGGTAAATTGTATGTTTAAAAATAGACCAGACAAACCTTGTCCATTTCCTACAAATGAAAATGCTCCTCCATATAGTTCTAAAAAGGGTAAATTTGATATGGACCCATTTCAAGCATTTCTTAATATTGTTATGAGTACGCTTAGTGGTGGATTAATTGGTTTATCCAGAGGGGTTAAATGTTGTCCTCCTGGTGGTAACATTCCAGTTGCTACAGCTGTACCTGTTATGAAAGGTGGTATGAAAGGAGGAAATATGGCAAATGAATTAACAAAATTTAATTTACAAATAGGAGAAATGGGTTGGAAACCATTTGATATTTATAGTAATAATATTGGATGGCCTTATGATGAGGTGAAAAAAGATTTTCCATTTGGATTTAATTATTGGTTAGGTTCGTCGCAAATTAAGTCGTGGTCTATTCCAAGACAAGTAACACAAGGAATATTCTTATTTTTAGCTAATTTAATGAATCCTGAAATGGGAGAAACTATGTCATGGGCAATGAAAGGTTTAATTACAACCTTGTTGCCTGTTATTTTTACTACAATGTTAAGTTGGGCTTGGATAGTATCATTAATCTCTACAATTTGGGGAGGTTTCTTCCAGCATATTTTTAATGGAAATTTGGCTGGTATGGTTTGGGGATTCTTTACAACATGGGTATTGATTATATTCAATATGTTTGTTCAGCCAATGGAATTATTAGGTTCTTTGTTTGTTATACCGGGATTGAGAGGAGGAAGACAATGGGTGAAAGCTAATTGGCGCTCAACTAAAAATGGTGGATATCGTGAAATAGTATTAACTACAGCTTTTGTTGCTTTTATTGGTGTTGTATTATCTGCTTTTTATCCTTTATTGAATCAAAATTAAATAATTTATTAATAACATAAATTACTTAATAATTAATTGTGCGTTAAATCTAATATGGGTAAGAAAAATCGTAAGAAAAATAAAGGTAAGATTGTGTCCGCAAATGGAAAACCATTTGTTAGTATTTGTACTCCTACTTATAATAGGCGAAAATTTATTCCTCACTTAATAAAATGTTTTAAATCGCAAACTTATCCTCCACAACTAATGGAATGGATTGTTGTAGATGATGGAACAGACCCGGTAGGTGATTTATTTGAGAATGTTAGTGGTGTAAAATATGTTTATCAAGAAGAAAAAATGAAATTAGGTAGAAAACGAAATTATATGCATACATTAGCAAAAGGAGAAATCATTGTTTATATGGATGATGATGACTTTTATCCTCCTGATAGAGTTAATCATGTTGTAAATAGATTACGTTCTCAACCAAGGGCTAAGGCTTGTGGAAGTAGTGCGATATATATTTACTTTCAAAAACAACAAGAAATTTATTTATTTGGTCCATATGGACCATCACACGCTACAGCAGGTACATTTGGATTTAGACGCGAATTATTAAAAGAAACGTCTTATGAAGATGATGCAGAAATGGCAGAGGAAAAGCACTTTTTGAAAAATTATACGATTCCTTTTGTTCAATTAAATCCTATGAAAAGTATTTTATGTTTTGCTCATGATGCTAATACGTTTGATAAAAGTAGATTGTTACAAAATCCTAATCCAGATTATGTAAAAAAAACAAAGTTAAAGTTAAGTAATTTTATTCGAAATAAAGAAATGGCTAAATTTTATACTGAACAATAAAATCTATAATTATAGTATAATGAAATTAACTAAATCTATGAAAACAGTGCTTACAATTCTTATGGTAGGAATTATTTTTAGCATGTTATTTATGCCACATAGTCGCAAAGAAGGAATGGTAAAAGGAAGAAAAGAGTTATTGTTACTTCATATGGAAGGTTGTCCTCATTGTGTAAAGTTATTACCAGAATGGGATAATTTTACAAAAATGAATGATACGAGTATAGTTACAAAATCTGTTGAAAGAAATGATGACCAAGCTTTAGTTAAAAGGTATGGTGTAAAAGGTTTTCCTACTATTTTATTATTGGATGAGAATGGTGATAAATTAAAAACTTACAATGGACCTAGAACCGCACAAGGATTACTTGATTTTTGTCATGAAAATAATTAATTATTGGTTGTATATGAATCCAGATATCTATAAATTCTATTAACATCTAATTTGTTAATGTTATAATTTTCATTATCAAATAAATCATAAATTTCTTCAATGGAGAATTTTTTTCTAAGGTCGATAAAATATGAAAACATATCTTTTTTATCCATATTTAATTGATTACATAAACTTTGTATGAATAACATATTGTTATATTCAGTTGAATATTTGGTTAAAACTTTAGTAAATCTAACGTCAGGTGGATTAAATTCTGGCGGATTTGGACCAAATTTATCATGATAAATCTTATTATTGTAGAATGTTTTAATTAAAGAGCTCATTTCATTAAATATCCAGATTTGTTTTTGAAATGTTATTCTATCGATATAATCAGCAAAACAAATATTTTCAAGTATTTTTAGATAAAATGGAATGCTTTCTTTTTTATCTATTGTTTCTAAAACATCAATAATATTTTCATGAAATAACAATCCAACACTAGTTCGGTCGGTTTCATTCATTATAATTATATGGTCGTTAATTGAATAAGCTTTATTTAATAATTTTTTGGTGATAACTTTGGTATCTTCATTGTAAGCTTTTGGTTGAAACATATTATGTATAAGTTTATTTTTAAGAATACTTTGTTGATTAGTATAGATATCATATGTTGATTTTAGTTTTCTTAGATCACCTTGAATGAAAGTAGTTATGTTTGTCATTAGACATGAATCTAATTTGGGCATTAACATTTTTACCATTGATTCAACTTGTTCGGAAGTTGGCGTTTTTAATTCGATAGGCAAGCAAACTTTCATCATTTCTTTAATTTTTTTATCAATATGATAATTTCCTATACAGATGATAGGAATCATAGTAATATCTTCTTTCTTTTGTTTTTTGGTTTTTTTAGGTCTAATTAATTTTATCAAAGAATTTATACCACCTTTATCACCGCTATTCATTCCATCAATTTCGTCCATAATAATAGCAAGTTTTTTGGTTTTTTTTTTAAATAAACTTAAGATATTTGTATCTGACATATTATGCTTTGTAATAGTATCTATAACTGTTTTATTACGGAAATCACCGGCATCAAATAAAATTGTATCGTAATCTAGTTTTTTTAAAATTTCTTTTACAAAATAAGTTTTACCAGAACCTGGACTTCCATAAATATAAATACCACGGCGTGTTTGCATTAACTTTTTGTTTTTTTCAAATAAATTTAAGATTTCTTTTAATTTTTCTTCTGATTCTTCTCGATTTAGTATGGTATTTAAATTTAACTGTTCCATAATATATTTCTACTACTTATTTTTTTAGGCTTTTTTCTACTCAAATACTTCTTATTAATTTCTATTATACTTTTGATTTGTGGTTTTTTGTATTTAACAGATAAATAACGAAGATAAGAAATATAATCTGGAAATTTTAAATTTTTCCATCTCCAAATTTTATTTCTGTCCCACACTAAATACGCATTGCTTATTAATTTTCTAAAAACAAAAACTCTATTAGTTCTTACTACATCTCTAATATAAGAATCATGTTTAGAATATTCAGAAAAAATCATAGATTTCATTTTTTGTTTGTAAAGTTCATTGAAATTTTTGGTTGTTAAAAGCTGTTTTGTGGAGAGAGGAATGTATAAATAAATAATATCAGCAAGCTCAATTGGGAGTTGTGATATTTTTAATAATAACATTTGATATGATTTATTATTTTTATTAAATAAAAAATAATAACTTTAAGTTGTGTTATAAATATAATTAGAATTATTTACATTATTCTCTCCACGAAATGGTTATAAAATGCAATAAATTTTATTTGGTTATAAGTAATATTTCAAATTAGCAATATGGATTACCTTGATTAGCAGTAGCAGATGTCAGTCCATCCCAAGTAACTCCGCATCCTCTAGCTAATTTACAATTGGCAACTCGTGAGTCCATATCTTGACCAATAATTGGGGTTAGTCCAGTTGGGCAACTTCCTAAACTTAAAGGATTGGTGCAATGAATACTTCCGTTTTGATGTTGTACCTTAAAGTAGTCAGGACAAGTGCTAGTTTCAGGAGGGAATTTAGCAGTAGTTGCTGCTGATTTAATAAGTACACCAATAATAACTAAAGAAAGAATAAGTAAAACTAACGCTATTATCAATACGATTTTTTGAAAAGTCATTATATAAAATTACTAGATATTTTTTTCTATATTAAGTATAAAATGCAAACAAACGGTCGAGTAGATATATTAAATTATAATCCATACGATAGATTTAGTTTACACGATAAAATACCTGCGGGAACATCTACTGGATATAGAGATGCTTTAACTGGTAATTGGAGCGCTAATTCTTTATCAACACTTTTTTTTAGCAAAGATAATATTCGCATTATTCAAAATGGGCTAAAGGCAGGTGTATATAATCTTTCCAAAGGTCGTTTTCTAATTGGTGACCAAGATGAAGATACAGTTAAAATTATTATGAGAAGTATATTTTTACAAAGTGCTACTAATTTACCTACTAATATAACAGGACAAATTGAAGCTTTAAACAAACTTGTATTAGACTATGCTGTGCCTCAAATTTTCGGTGAAGCCAAAGGTTATGTTAAATTTAAAAATGATGTAAGTACCTTAGTTGTTCCAATTGACCGTCCTACTTCTACTTATTCAAATAATACTTTAGACGGTATTTCCAGAACAGGAAAGTTTTTTTAAAATTGAATTATTTTTTTATGTTGCTAAATCACCATAAAGAAATAATGATTGAAGAAGTATTCAAAAACTATACCATTAAACTTGGTCGTAATCAAGACGAGAATGACGAACTGGTTAAAAACGCAGAACCAGATGACTACTGGCTTCATGTTTCAAATCACCCGTCTCCACATTGTATAATAGTAAATCCTAGTAAAAAAAGAATTCATCAAAAAATTATAAAACATGCCGCATATTTAACAAAAAAGTATTCTAAATATGCGAATATTGCTAAATTAGATATCGATGTTACAAGAATTAAATTTATTGAAACTACGGATAAAAAAGGTTTAGTAAATATTTCAAATATTATCAAAATTATTAAAGCTTAAGTGAATTATTGATTAGCAGTGTATTTCTCCATCTCATCCAAATAACGCTCCTTATCTTTTTGACTTTTCTCTGTATAAGGCTTTTTATCATTGTCAGACAAACCCTTCCACATTGCTCCCAACTGCTTAGCAATGTCGCCTAGATTAATCTTTTTATTTTTCTTGCCTTTCATTTTCTTCATAAGCTTTGGTCTTGCTGCCTCACAAAAGTAAAGATATGCTGAAGTTGGACGCTTAGGCTTAGCAGGGTCCTTCATAGCCTTAATTTTGAGAGGGTTACCCAAAAGTGTATGGGTCAACTCTCCAATTTTATCATGCTGTCCCAATTTAATACAAACCGTCGCAATGAGGTTTTTATGAGATTCATACCAAAGGTGGTTTAAACTAACTGTGTCGTTATGAAATGTAAGATGTGCCATTTTGTTTATGATATATATTTATATCATTCATCTAAGTCAATTTTTTATTATTTCTTAATTTTAATAAGTTTCTTTCTAGGCTTGCGAATTTTTTTCACTACAGTTCCAGATGCCCTTTTAATTCTAGCGTTTCTGTAAATATTATATTGCTTAGTCAACTCCACTAGTTCTTCTTGCCATATTTGTTCAATGCTTTTATTCTTCAAGATGGCTAGTTCCGCTTCCTTAGTTCCTTTTTCATTCAACAACTTCGCAACATTTTCTTCTTCCACACTATCAATGGGCATAGCACGCAAATATTTAAATTCATTGTCGTTATCAATAATATCATAATTCTTGCTTTTCAACAATTCGATAACCTGTTGTTTCTTTTTCTTTCTCAAAACAAGTGTCGGTGGCTCTACAATTTGCTCTTGAATAAATCTAGCTTTATTTGACAATTTCACTAACTGGTCTGCCAATTTCTTCATTTGATATTCTTTTCTTTTTACATATAGCTCGCGTCTTACTGTAAAATAAGATTCCATAATTTCATAAATTGTAGTAAACTTCTTCAATTGCTGATGAGAATCAAACAAATTCATATTTGTAGTAGTTCGAGTTGTATACATTCCCAATGCCTTTTCAAGTTGATTGCAACCATAATCTGCTTTCTTTGGCATCAGTTTTCCCATAACACCTGGTACTAATTTCAATGTAATATCAACTTCTGTATCAGTACTCATATCTGTATAATTTTTAAGAATTTGTTTCTTTTTATTTTTCTTATTACTAGAATCATCTATAATGCTTTCTAGAAACTTTTTATAATCATCTGTCCAAACCCCAATTGGTAGTTCTGTAATTTGAATCTTATCTACACCAATAACTTTATAACTACCTTTAATTAAATATTTCTTATACACCTTACTTGTATCCATAGCATCTTTAATATCCGCAATCTTTGTAATTGTTCCTTTAAAACCCTCATAATATGGCTCAATTACTGGTGTAGAACCAGTCTTTCCTTTTAACATCCATTTCAAATATTTAATAATTTGTGCTGGATTATAGCACAATCCCTCATAACTAAAACCAGTCCCAATACCTTTACCTCCATTTACCAAAACCATTGGAATAATTGGCGCATAAAAGTCTGGTTGAACAGGAGTACCGTCATCATCCAAATAATTCAAAACAGGAAGGTCCTCTGAAGGATAAATGTATTTAGTGATTGGATTCAACTTAGTAAAGATATATCTTTCTGAAGCATGGTCTTTACCACCTTTAAGCCTAGTTCCAAACTGTCCCAATGGGAGAAGAGTATTAATATTATTACTGCCTACGTACTCTTGCGCCATATTAACAATAGCTTCTACCAAACTTTTTTCGCCATGATGATATGCTGAATGCTCACTTGTATAACCCGCAAATTGAGCTACTTTAATTTCATTAACAAGATTTCTTTTAAAAGCAGCAAACAAAATCTTTCTTGTGCTAATTTTATTTCCATCCATAACATTTGGAATAGAACGGTCACAATCATACTTTGAGAAGTGAATCAATTCATTATTAATAAAAGCTTCAAACGACACACTGTCATTATCTGGATTCAATACAGCATCTGGGTCATATTCACCTAACCAATCTTTTCTGTCATCTGCGCGTTTTTTATTAAAAGCCATATCAATAGCATTGTCACACGAACCTCCGTCGTGTTTAAAGTAAACAAACTTTTTCTCAGCAAAATACTCCTTGAATTCTTTTGCTGTACTCGTACCCAAACCCTTAAAATATTTAATCTTCCAACCTTTTCCATTGTTATTTGCCTGTTTCCACTGTTTATAATCACTCTCATTATAAAAGCTCTTTACTTGACTACCTTTCTTTGCCTTAATAATTGGAGTGTTCATAAATCCAAGAAAATTATCTAGTTCAAGCAAATCCCTCCATTGTGAATGAAACAAATTTACACATAATCCTTTAATATGAGAACCATCCAAATCTTGGTCCGTCATAAACATCACGTGTCCATAACGCAATGACTTTTTAGCTATCTCTGGTGTATATTCCTTACCAGTTTCCAAACCAATAATTTTCTTAATATTTGTAATTTCGGCATTATCATTAAGTCTGCTTTGTAGTATATCCTTTGTATTCATTAGCTTACCCTTCAGTGGGAAAACACCAAACTTGTTTCTATCTTCTTTTGAAAGACCTGAAACAATCCCTGCCTTAGCTGAATCTCCCTCACACAAAATCAAAACACATTGGTCAGATTTATTACCACCTGCCCAATTCGCATCAATAAGCTTTGGGATATTTCTAATATTTTTAGACTTGCGACCATCTGTTTTCTTTGCCGCCTTATTATCTTTAAGTTCAGTCAAACTAATAGCTGCTTCCATTACTCCCATCTTTACTACCTTTTCAACAAATTTAGCAGTGATATCACACTTTGAACCAAATTTGCCTGTTGGTGTATTCATATAATCTTTTGTTTGACTATCAAAAGATGGATTTTCAATAACACAATTTACAAATAGCATAAGTTGCTCTTTGATTGTGGTAGCTTTGACTCTAATTTTCTTTTTCTTTTCAATATAAGCTACAATTTTTCTAACTAGTTGATTCAGAATATATTCAACATGCTTACCACCCTTAGAAGTATAAACACCATTTACAAATGAAACCTGTGTAAATTCATCTACCGGCGACAGACACACCGCATATTCCCATCGCGGACTAGCTATTTCATGAACACGTTTTGTTTCAGTCTTAGTTCCAATGTACATATTAATATACTGTTCAAATGATCGGACAGGAACCATTTCATGATTAAATCTAACTTTTACAGAACGGTCTGTAATAGCAGCGATATCAAAAGTCCTCTTTTTAAACAAATTAAACATATCATCTGTGATTCCTTCCATACCAAACCTTTCATAATCCGGCAAGAACGAAATCTTTACAAATGGCTTTGCCTTTGAAGCTTTTGTAATTTTAGGTTTGCCCAAAACATCCAAATTATCTTTGAATTCTTGAACATACTTCTTTTTTCTAATATGGTCCACTGTTTCTATTTTCGCCCATTTTGAATAAATAAATATCAACTTTACTCCAAATCCATTCTTTCCTCCAACAATTTTCTTTTCAGACTTTTTATAATTGGTAGATGTCATCAAATGACCAAATATCATCTCTGGAATCCACAACTTATGTTCTGGATGCTGAGCAATATCAATACCATTGCCATCATTCATAAGTGTAATAACACCGGTTTTCTTATCAACAGCGATGTCGATAAGGCTAACAGGTATAATGTCTTTTTGTCCACTTTTGATTTTTTGTTGAAGTCTCACATAGTGGTCTCTACAATTTACAATCGCTTCATCAAAGAGTTTGTAGAAACCAGGAGTCCAAGTGTAGTCATGAAAGGTAATAGATTCACCTTCAAATGACCAATTTTTCACCTGGTCAGGTTCAACAGCACCAATATACGTATCAGGCGCATCTTTGATATGTTCCTTCTGTGTTTTCTTTTGATAAGTAGTGGACAATTCGGTATTTCCGGAATGACTCATTGTGTATTGTATGTATAACGAGGCCTTTTTAAATTATTTCAATTTTAATTTGAAATAATTAGTATCCTAATAATTTAGTATCCTACTAATTCGCATATCCAATCCCACCATCCTTGTATACCCTGTTTCTTTAAAATATTTCTTCGCCTTTCCCAAGCTTCATTTAATAAATTTTCTAAAACCTTAACTTCATCTTCTGTATCTCTTAATTCGTCTCTTTTGATTATAAACATTATAATATACATTTATTTTTCTCTAGAAATATTTAGGATAATCTGCGTTCAACTTTTTTTTCTAAGGACAATATATAATGGTAAAAAGACATACTAAAGGAGCTGATGGTAAATACCACATTAACGGAAAAAAATTCGACCAATTGGTCGGTTCCCGAGCACAGGTTTTTCATGAAACAGCTTACAAAACAACTTCATCTGCTGTTAAACCCAAAGGTGATGCTCTTACTCGCAAAGACCTTAAGATGAACAAGCATGGACGTATTGTTTCTTCTGCCAAAAGCAAGAAAGGACCTATGATGTTGAAGAGACTTCACAACAAAGGATATTTCACCCGCAAAGGTCATTTTGGAGCTGTTAAGAAATCTGCCAAAGGACGTCGTTCTCGTCGCCACCCACACAAGGGACAAGCATCTCGTACACGCAAAGGACGCAAGGATTTCGTAACACACAAAGGAGACAAATACTACAACCGTCGTCGCCACCGTCAGCGTGGAAAACATGGACGACGCCCTTACACCAAGAAAGGTCGCAGACGCAGTGGAGTTAAACGTGTTACCATTCATGAGAAACGCAATCGTCGCACAGGTCGTTTCGTGAGAGGTGGAGCAAAGATTGTTCACCACAATTAATTAAAACTCTGACCAATACTCTTTTAATAATCTATTATCTTTAATGTATTCCGAAGGAATTATCTTCGAAATGTATTTTTCAAAATATTTTTTACTCACCGTTCTTTTTGATGAAGAATCCAATATTTTTTTACAATAATCCTTATACAACTTAAATATTGAAATATCTTCCTCCTGACAAAAATTATAATCTACTTTTAGCTGATTTATAATATCTTCCATTTCAGCTTGCTTATCCCACAAATTACATTTAATATCTGTTATATATTTACCTGTAATTGGAGAACCTGAAAAATGTTCAATTAGAAAATGTAATTTTTCTTCATTTATACCACTTACTTTAGCATTTTTCTCCCTCATCCAATTATAATACAACGACCATAACTCACTTATTTCAAATTCATCAGCGCCTTCACTAATTGTTTGCTCCCAAAAGCTTTGGAACGTTTTTACATAAGACAATTTTGAACTAGTTATCATTGTATACAAATCCAATACATCATTATAGTTTAACTTTGTACTCAATCTATCCTTTAATTGTTTAATATAAACAGGCATAATTGGTATGTTACATTCCTTTATAAAACTTTTCCATAAATAATACATTTCAACCCATTTAATCTCTCCAGAATCTGTCGATGGTTCCAACCATTCATCTACAAATTTACTTATCAATGTTTCAGCATTAACAGTTGACATATAAGTAATAGATTGAATAGCATCTGTATTTTGACAATGATTTTGTATGTATTTATTAGCATTTTGGAATTGGTGCGAATAATGACTAGCTACTGCTATTAAATCTAAAATATGCGATTTTAGAAAATCATTCCAGCACGAAGTTATTTTTACCGAATCATTAAAACTAAATATACCACAATTATTAAAATCTTGATTATAATATTTAAATTTAATACTTGAAATAGGATTACATTGAGAACCCATTACATATTGTATAAGGTCTTGTAAACATACTAAAAAATCTTTACTTTCCATACGAGTAAAATGTGTAGTATGGCTTGATTTTTTTAGAATATTGTCTCCAAGAACAGTTAAGAAATATTTTGCTTCTGATTTAGAACGAAATAAAGTAGGTGTTAAATGTTGTATTACATATTGAATAGTAGTAGATTCTGGTATACTTTGTGTGATTGGTTTTTCTTTGATATGTTTTATAGCTAGATTTTTGATTTTATGTTTCCAAGGAATTAATTCTTCTTTTGTTGAGATATCAGAAAGTAAAAGATGCCAAATTGAATCCTCATTTATTATAGCATAATTCTCTCCATTATAAAAAATAAAGAGGTCTGATTGATGAACATAAAAGTATTGATTTTCTGGATTGTTTAAGAATTTATCTATGTAAATTTTACTTTGTTTTTCTAGATTTTGTTTTCTATTAATTCTATTGACAAATAATTCTAGAGCATGAGGGAATTGTTTATTTAAATATTCCTCCATTTTTGCTAAAACTTCCGGTTGGTCTTTGTATTTTTCATATAAATTATTTAAACAAAGGGACATCTTATTCAAACTCATATAATCTACATTGCTTATATGATTTTAAGTAATTAATTTTAACCAATTATGATTTTTAATTTCCTCTAATGACATTCTTTTTGAAGGAGTGTAATGTAATGTTTTGGTGAGAAAGTCTATTAAATCATCACTAAAATTTAAATGTCGCATTATTCTTTTATGTTTGCCTTTTGGAAAGAGGCATTTTCTTCGAATCGTTGCTTCTAAGTTTTCACTCAATTTCGATAAATTACCAACATCAAAAGGGTATTGTTGTACCATAATACTCCACACACAAACACCAATACTCCAAATATCAGAGTTTTTATGATAGTAGTTTAACCAAATTTCAGGAGCGCAATATGACTTTGTTCCAACATAAGTTCTTAACATTTTTAGACCATTTGTATTTGGAAATAGATGAGCGCTTTCAAAATCAATTAATGTTAATTTGTCAGTTTCTTTATCATAAATATAATTTTCAAACTTAATATCGAGATGACATAAATTATAGTTACGCAGTTCAATTAAACAATCAATCATTTTAGTAATTAATAATTTCACTTCATTTAAGTTTTCAATGTTAGGGTTAGAAAATAAGTAAAAGAATAAATCTGACCCTGGTATAAATTTATACAGTAAGTTACAATATTGTTCATCTTCATAAAAATCTGTATATTTAGGCAAATAATCAGAATTAAATTTTTCTAAAATATTAGCTTCTCTTTTTGCCCGGCGGCGTTTGTGACTTTTCATTCTTTTACAGGTTACTTGTTGTTCATTAATTTTATCATATAATTTTAACATACTTCGAGATTTTTTACTTTCTACATCAATTAATTTTTCTTCATGTATATAGCGTTGCTGAGGAATATGAATTGTTAATTCATAGTTTGTATCTAATACCTCAGTCTGTTTACAACAACTATTTCCCATTTATATTTAATTATATTGAAATTTATTTATTTAGTTTAACAACACTTATAAGTATTTAAAGATTCGCGTTAAAAAATTAGTATATGACCGAAAGTAATGTTCTAGAAATAAAAACAGTTCAAATTGCTCCTTTTAGGACACTTATGACTGCATTAAAGGATATATTGTTAGAAACAAATATCGTATTTAAACCCGATGGTATTCGAATTGTAAATATGGATAAATCCCATACTATTTTAGCACATTTATTTTTAGACGCAGAAAAATTTGAGCATTTTTACTGTAAATATCCAAAGATTATTATTGGCGTAAATATGTTTCACTTATTTAAACTTATTAATACAATTGATAATGATGATACATTAACTATTTACATTGAAGAGAAAGAATATAGTGAAGGCGTGGTTGATAACTTAGGATTGAAATTTGAGAACGGAGATATTAAGCAATGTAAGATTCAAAAACTCAAGTTGATTGAACCTGAGCAAGAAGAGTTACAAGTACCAGATGTTCCATTTTCATCAATTATTACTCTTCCTTCTACTGATTTTCAGAAGATTATTCGAGATTTATCGAATATTTCGGAGAGATTAGAGATTAAATCAGTTGGTAATGAGTTGATTTTCAAATGTGAAGGACCATTTGCTACAGCAGAAATCAGGCGGTCTGAGTCTGATGGAAACATGGAATTTTTACAGAAACAAAGCGCTTCCCATGTAATTCAAGGCGAATTCTCACTTAAAAATCTTGGATATTTCATCAAGTGTACCAATTTGTGTAATACTATTGAGATGTATCTAGAAAATGATTTACCTCTTATTGTTAAATACTCAGTTGCTTCACTTGGAGAGATTAAGTTGTGTTTAGCAGCTCTTCCTTCTTGTTAATTCTATTATATAATTATATATATAATGGCAACCATAATACCACCACCACAACCACCACAACCACAACCACCACAACCACAACCACAACCACAACAACCAAAACCAGCAGAAGGGAAGCCACAACCCAACATAAGCCCGAATGAAGCAGTAAGTGTTGTCGTATCCGAAATGCAACGAGGTTCATTATCACAAGCTACTTATAAATATTTAAATTGTGTAGACAACTGTTATAAATCATATGGAGAGGGGAAAAATGAAAATCAACCAAAATTTCGTAAGCGGCTCAAGGGGGAAAAGATGAGTATATCATATAGTGCAAAACAGAGAAGGTTTGCGAAATGGAAAAAAAAAAATAAGCTTTTAAATAGGTGTTTGCAACGGTGTAAAAATCAATGGAATCGTGCGGTGATAAATTTAATTGGGGAGGCAAATTTTAAGTTGAATGAAGATATTTTAAACCATATCTTAAGTATGTTGATAGTCGATTTGAGATTAAAGAAGAAAAAAAGAAAAAAAAACAAAACAAGTAAGGCAATCATGAACGCAGGAAGTAAAACACGCCGAAAAAAAGGCACTAAAGGAAAAAGGAAAAAATCACGTAGGCGACGCAAAAGTAAAAGGAGAAATTAATAATTAAAGATTTAAATTCTTAATTATTAAATGAAAAAAATCATTCCTGATGATGTTGCTAGTTATATTAATAAGACTTGTGACAATGAAGAAAGAAACAGAAGAGTAATTTATGAGAATGAATTGTTTATTTGTGTAAAAGATATCAAACATATAGACGAAGATGATTATCATTATACGGCATGGTGTAAAAAAGATCTGAGGTCATTGCTTGATTTGGAGAGAAAGCACTTAAAATACATAAAAAATCTTAAAAAGGTAATGTACCAGAAATACCAATTGACGGACGATAATACGGAGAATTTTATACATTTTCCTCCTAGTTACTGGCGTCTACATATACATTTTGTGACTAGACCTCATATAACACCTGTATATCATCAACTATATTTTATTAACGATATAATCAATAACATAGAATCCGACGAAGATGTATATCGAACGTATGTTTTAATGGATAAAGCAAAGTTATAACTTTTATTTGGAGAGATTAATGGCTAAATATGCCGTTAATAGACCTATGCCACAAAGAGCAATTACGATAAAAGTAGAAAAATAGAAACATTTTCTATTGAAACAAGTATCATTAAATTCTTCTTGGCTATTTTTACTGTAAAAAGGAATACCAAATGTTTCTGTCCAACTTAAATCTTGTTTTTTATCAAAATCCCAACAACCATGTTTTACTACAGGATGTGTATTTTGGTCTCTTAAGATATCCATAGTATCTTCAAAGATGTTGCCTGATGTGTCGTATCTTTGTTTCATTTTTTTCATATAATTAATATATCTTGTTTTACTTTTCTTATCTAGAGCGCCAAATGGGTCAGTAATTAATGTAGTTAATGTATTTTTGTATTCTGGTTTTGGTAAATGTTCATAACAACAATTAGAACAATTCCTTAGTCTTAAGTTATCAGCATAAGCCATTTCATCGGAAAACAATTGGTCTATAATACTAAAAGCCGAGCGCAATAATAATATTTTCTCAAAACCATAACTTTTTTCAAAGTATTCTTGGTCTATTAATTGTCTAAGTTTTATAACTCTTTGGTCTGTAGTAGGAACTTTTGATTCAAGTAGTAAGTTGTGTTTACATTTTAAAAATTTGATTTGATTTATTCTATCTCTAATAAAAGTGATATAGTATTTTCTAAGACCTTCTATTTTTTTTATAACAGCAAAGATATTGATATTATATGCTATTTTGTATCTATAACGAATAGTTCTTGGTACTATAAATTGATTTGTTTCTTTTATTTCTTTAATTTTGGTTTCTATTTCATCTAGTCTTTTTTTAATATTAGCACCTACTTCTATAAGTTGCAGTTTTTCTCTTTCTTTTGGTGTACCTTTTTTATCAAATCCTGTCATATCAGTAAATAAAAGCAGTGAGCCAGATGCAAATTCACAAATCGATTGTAATTTATCGTATTGATGTGCGGATATTTTGTGTGCTTCTGACTGAGCATCTAATTTTAAATAACTAACTACAGCAAGTAAAAAAGAAATTCCTGCATTTAATGATGCTAAAAATACACCACCCCATGATTCAGCACTATTAAACGCGCCTGAACATACAGAAGCTAATGTTGATAGAAAAATAGAAGGAAACATTAGATAATTTAATTGTTTTTGACAATGGGATTCACTTTCCATATAAATAATTTTTTGTCCTTTAACATAACTAGCTAGAATATCCATTGCCGATGAAAAGTATTCATTATAACTATGATAAATCTCTCCAAGTTCATCTTCTACTTCTTGAAAACTTACCTTTTCTGGATTATATCTAAATCTACCTAGTTTGTCTATGGGTTGATTTTCTTCTTTTGTTTTCGTTTTTTTATATTTTTTAAGAGCATTTAACATTGTTTTATGTTTTTGAAGTTGCCTTTTACCTGTGTTTCGTTTTAAAGACCTTTTTTTGGGAAACATACCTACCATTTTCATTTCAACATCGGAATCGTTTTCTTCCAAAGTATTTAGACTTACATCAACAGAAGTAAAGTCTTCTAAAGATTGATTATGAAGGTCACTGGTATCAATTTGTGTAATTTCGCTGATTTCTATATTTACCCCACTAGTATCTGCCATAATATAAAAAACAAGTGTTTATATTATGTTAATTTTTACGAGATACGCTTAGTATCAACGTCGGCACTAATCAAATAGATTGAGTTTTCAGTAATAATTATATATTCTGACTCAACTTTATAAATTTTGGCTATTGGGCTTGTATACTCATCTTCGCTCTTTACTAGAAGTTTCTCTCCAGATTCTCTCACGCCAATTAAAACTTCTTTATCAAGAGAACCTGTCCAGTAATCAAACATAATAGGCTTATCTTCGACGATGGATAATTTTGCGCAATGCTGTAATGTAGTTCCATGAGGGAGTCTATAATTACTTTGTTGTTCTGTTGATGCTTCTGTGCTTTCTTCTGACATTATAACTTAAAGGTCATTATAATCTTTAAATACTTATTTTAAGCAAAAATAAATAATTAGTTTCTTTATTTGAATTAAAATACAAATTTAGTTTATATGAGTGATAAATTAATTATTAGTAATGTTGGAAATTACAACAAAACATTTGAATTCTCAGGAATAAAACCATATATATCACGATATGTAGACATTATAAATGAATATATGATGTATGTGGTTGAAAATATGATTATACAAGATGATACATATTTATTATTTTTAATAAGAAGAGGAGTGGAAACAATTAAGCATTGTTTTAAAATTCTTTTAATGTATACAAAAAATTTGGAATTAACTATTTATCAGTGTAAAAAAGCATTATATTACTATATTGAATTTATAGGACAAATAAGCGATGTTTCACTACATCATTCTTATTTACAGTTAAATTCAAAAGATGCTACTTTGTTTGTTTATAAAAAAACAATTTATGATATTAATAACATCTATAGAAAAAAATTTACTTTAGACGATAATGAACAAGTCTTTTTAAATAGTATATCAAATATTATTACGCTTTTTAATGCTAATTTATTTCATTTATTACAAAAAGAAAGATTAAAATACGAAAAAAAAGAAAGTATTATTCATTTTGCGGTTGGAAAATCAGCAGGAATTATCGATAAATTACTTAATAATGGAAATTTACCTTTAATTGATATGAAAACGGAACTTTGCTTATTTATATTTCAAAATTTCCAAGCTTACGACATTGATACAATTAAATATAGTAATATTTGCGAAATTTTTGTTAAAAAACTGCGAAAATATAAAGACGAAAAATCCTTACTTGAAATGAAATCAAGAATCAAAGAAAAAGTAAATGATAACAAGTCAATTAAGAATTTACACGAAATGTCACCGTTAAGATATATTAATTGGCTTTTACATCCATTATAATAGTTTTCTTTCTTATTTTTTTCTTTTTTTGCTGTTTTTTATTTGTATATGGTGTTGCTATGCGAAAATCAATGTAGTCCGTTTCTAATATATTTTTCAAGAAATCATAAACTTTATGTAAAATAAATACGTCACAATGTCCTACAATTAATACGCTACCTGTACGAAATATCATAAATGAGATTTCTAAACATTGATTTTCTCCTGTTCCAGAACCTTTTTTGTCGCATCTTTGTTTACACAAACAAATACCATTCTGTTTTTCTTTTTGAGCATTATAATAAAATTTTACTTGTATACCTGGATATGAACAAGGGTCATAATTTACATGTAATTTGTATTTATATTTTAGCAATGACGATAATTTATCTCTATCTATGAAATAATTACAAGTAAAATTTGAATTAATTAACACTGTATCAATATTATCTTTATTATAATTTAATTCATTACCACAAATCGGACGCAATAAATCTACTAATGTCTTTAATGCTATATGTAGGAAATCGTCTGATTGAATGCCTGGTATTTCTAGTTTTCCTGTATTGAAAACCTTTATATGTACTTCTTTGAATATATCATTGAATTTGATTCTTAAAATAACAACAAAACAGTTGTAAAATGCCCCTTTTACTTTTGTTCTATAACTAATCAAGTCTTTTTTTGTTATTCCCATATTTATTTTTCTTACATCTTTATACTTAAGTTTTCTTGCCGTTGGATTATCAATAAATTTGATAGTATTTACTATTATCATGTTTGAATTTTCTACTTTTGTATTTAATACACCACTTTCTTCTTTTGTTTCACAACTTAGTTTCATTTGTTTTTTAATGATACCATTCTTTGGCAATTGGTAATCAATAACATCTAATTTCCAAAAAACATCTTGTAAATTAATAGTCTGATTTAAATAACCAATTTTTGTTTGCGTTGAAATATAAATGTCAGTAACTTTAGGAATAAAAGATGATAAAGAGGTATTATTTTCATCTTTAGAATCTTGTAGTGTATCATCTTTTAGGAAGTTTTCCCATTCTTGATCTGCGCTTAGCATTATTGTCTTAAAATATCTCTTTAAGTTATTCTTAAATCAATTTATTTTCTATTATTAAATAAATGGAACAGAATCAAAAGAATACTTTTGCTAAGAGGAAACTCAGACGTGGTAATCCAAAGAAACAAGTCAATCAATTAAACAATATTATCAAAGAATATAGTTTAAAAAAAAACCAATTTTATCCCGAACAACCATCACCCAATCTTTTTTGTAATAGATTAGAACTTAGAATGAAAGCATACTACGAAACATTAAAAAGAGATTTTAAATTATAAACAGAATAAGGAATTAAATAATTGGCATTTGTTATCTCACTATGAATAATAAATCTAAATTTGGATATCCACTCCTCTTTCAAAGCATAATCTTTTGTTTTAATCAAGTAATTAATGAATTCATGTAGTAAATCAACCTTATCCACATTATATTTCGCACTAATTGTATAAATATAATCTATCACTACGCCCTCATCCTCTGTTTTTATTTTTTCTATTAATTTTTCCCATAAATCATTAGTTATATGTGTATATTCTGTAGATTCTGAGAATTGCTTATGATTTGCTTGAATATAATTTATCATACTACGAATATCTGATTTAAATGACTTTTGTATCGCCTTCAATTGAGCATTCGTAATATTTAATTCTTCTTTTACTATTATTTGATTTAAAAATTTTGAAATATCATTAGATGGTAATTGACAAAATCGTAATCTTATAAACTCGTTCTGTAATGCTGTATCTATTCTACTAATATAATTACAAATTAAACAAAACCTTATATTATTTGAATACTTTTGTATTAAATATCTTAATGCTTGTTGAGCATTTTTAGTCATATAATCCACTTCATCTAATATTACAAATTTCAACCCATTTCCAAATAAAGTCTTTGTATGAACGAACTGATGGATTTGATTGCGTATTATTTCTATACCACGATCATCCGAAGCGTTCAAATGAATCTTGTAACCTTTATTTTGTTGATTGTATTTCTTTTGATAAGCATCTATTAAGTTTATAATTGTCGTTGTTTTTCCTGTTCCAGGTGGTCCATAAAATAACAAATTAGGAAAATAGTTTTTATCTAATATATTGTTTAATATTTGTTTATTTGTTACATCTAATACTACATCTCTCAATGAACTTGGTCTATATTTCTCAACCCAGGGCGAAAACTTATTCATATAATTATATTATTATACAAAATATTTAATATAAGAAATAAATAAATTGATATACTAAAATGGCAAAAACTATTAAAACAATCACAATGACTCAACCTGAAGCTTATCTCAAAGTTATAATTGGACCTATGTGGTCTGGAAAAAGCACAGAAGTTATCAACATTTACAAATACAACCAAATCGCACAAATACCAACTTTAGTAGTTAATTTTGCCGAAGATAAGCGTTATCATGAAACCAAATTATCAACACACGATAAAATGATGATTCCATGTATTAGATTTATGAAATTAGCCCATCTACTCGATTATAAAGAATTACATAATTATAAATCAATTGTTATTGATGAAGCACAATTTTTCGAAGATTTATCTGATGCCGTAGCTATCTTACTACAAATGAAAAAATTTGTTTATGTTTGTGGATTAGATGGAGACTTTCAAATGAGAAAATTTGGTCAAATTTTAGATATTATACCCATTGCCGATGAGGTTGTTAAAAAACAAGCCCTTTGTGCTATTTGTAGAAACGGAAAAAAAGCCAGTTTTACTAAAAGATTAACCGAAGAATCATCACAGAAATTGATTGGAAATTCAAATTATATTCCTGTTTGTAGAGAATGTCATAAAAGATAATTATGTCATTAAAACATTATTAAAACAACTTAAATTCAATTACTTTTTTGTGTGTATAAAATGCCTCCTAAAAAACGTGGTCGTAAACCGAAAAAAACTAAAGAACCCAAAAACGAAGTTAAAAAAGTTCATAAGAAACGCGGACGAAAACCTAAAGGTGGAAAAATTATTAAAAAGGTTAATGAAAAAATTAATCAAGATGAAATTAAAAAACCAAATATTATTTTACAATTAAAATGTTCCAGTAAAGACCTTGAAAATCATAACGAAAATGTCTTTTCTAATTCAAAAATTAATGAAGAAATAAAATCATATAATCTCAAAAATAATAAACAAACAAATATTAATTTCGAACAATATAACAATATCACATATAAACCTGCACCTAAAAACCATAATTTATCTCAAGAAAATACTCCTACTAATGACAATACCGACTTAAAAGAAATTTGGGAAAAATTACGTATTTTAAAACTTAAACTACACTTAAACGAAGTTTCCGATAAACGTTCACACTGTTTTTGGTGTACCTGTCATTTTGATAATCCACCTATCTTTATTCCAAAACAAGAAAGAAACAACATTATTGAAGTTTATGGTTGTTTCTGTAGTCCAGAATGTGCTGTTGCATATTTAAAAAATGAACCTATTGATTGCTCTGTTTTATGGGAAAGATATGCTTTATTAAATAATATATACAGCAAAATTTACAACTACGATAAAAATATTAAACCAGCTCCTAATCCATATTATACATTGGATAAATATTATGGTAATCTTAGTATACAAGAGTATCGCAAACTCCTAAGTAAAGACCGACTTCTATTAGTTGTAGATAAACCACTCACGAAAATTCTACCAGAATTATACGAGGAAAATAATGAATTACCCAATATTTTTGATGATATTTTATCAAATAAAACTCATAAGCAACCACAATATAGACTTAAAAGAAAACATATTGGAAACAGTAAATTAACAAGTTTATCTAGTAATTTTGGTTTGAATAATTAGATCTGTGAAAATTTTTTAGATCTGATTATTTATCTTCATCTTTTTTTTCTTGCGCTTCTTGTTTCTTTCTTAAATATTCTATATAGGCTTCACGCTTCTTTTCCATTTTTTTTTTCTGTCTTTTCCTCCATAATGCTTGTTTATTTACATCGTCCATAAAATTTCTTATCTCTCCATAAATCATCTGGTTTTTTGTTCCTGTTTTTTCTTCCTTCTTTACATTTTGAAAATTAGGATTCATATATTCCTTGATTACATTTAAATAATTATAATTCCATTCAATTAACTTTATCATTGCTTTATCTTCATCATAATCTGTTTGTCTTACTACTAAATCTACTAATGCCCTTTTTCTTACTTCTATTTTTTGTTTCAATGCTTCTTCCCTTTGGCGCTGTAATTCACCACTAACATCTTTCACTTCAACTATTTCATTACTTTTTTCTTGTTCATCCATATGTATTAAAATATAACATTTTTCTAAATTATATTAAACACTTAATTTAATATTATCACAAAATGGAAACAACCCACGAAACCGAAAAATTAGACATAAGCGATACCGTTGCGGAAATTACCAATGTAATTTCAAAGCATTTAACTAAAGTAATTGAAAAGGTTTCAAATAAAAATATTGATGCTTCTCAAAATATGGAAATTTTAAATCAACTTCCAATTGTTAAAAATCTTAAAAAAGAAAATGAAGCTCTACAAAAAAAATTTCAAGAATTACAGAAAAAATATAAAAAAACTCTTGAAGAACTAGTACAAGTTAGAAGTAAAGAAAAAATAACTATGGAAATTACTGAAATTGATACCAACCCAGAAATAATTCCAAATGTTTCGATGGAAGAAATTGTTGACTCGCTTAAAAATGATACTAAACCAATAACCCTTTGGGGAATTAGTGATATTACTGTATCAGACGATGAAGACGAAGACGCACAATATTTGTCCAACGGTATTATAGATTTAAATAATGAAAAAAATGAATTAAAACAACAATCTAAAAATTCTGAAGTATCAGCAGATGATGAGCGTTTAGCAATTGATAACTGGACTAGTTTTCACGAAAATAAAGGAAATGTAGATTGTACAAAAGCAGATAACGAAATTTTAATAGATATTATGAAATCTAGTGCGGGTATAAAAGGATGGGCATTTACTACACAACCAACGAAACACCAAACTAAACTTACTATAAATTCATTTGCTGCTTTAGATGATAATGAAAACCAGGATGAAAATGAAGATGAAAATGAAGATGAAAATGAAAATGAAGATGAGGAAGAAGATGAGGAAGAAGATGAGGAAGAAGATGAAGATGAGGATGAAGAGGATGAGGAAGAAGATGAAGAAGATGAAGAGGATGAAGAGGATGAAGAGGATGAAGAGGAAGAACAAGATGGATTAGTTAATGAACTTAAATCTCAAATGCTGAATGTTGTAGATGAGCATCGTCAAAATATGACAACAAAAGATGAAGAAATAGTTGTAAACGAGCCAACCGATTATGTTAAAGGTGCTTTATTGGCTCAAAATAACTTGGATACTATCGATGATGACAATAGTAGTGAGGAAGAGGAAGATGATGAAGAAGAAATAGAATTAGAAGA
>WLWE01000044.1_pt1 | contig 92768 bp, 116 predicted proteins | sample 6718301 | NCBI WGS metagenome assembly WLWE01 (sample SAMN12718691, study PRJNA515312) | sponge metagenome | isolation source: marine sponge | host: Mycale hentscheli | place: New Zealand: South Island, Marlborough, Capsize Point | collected 2003-05-01
ATTGTCTTCTTTCCTCATCGCTTCTTCTCCACACCAAAACCAGTTAATTCAGCAAGCAGCCCGATAGCTCTAATCGCGTTGTTTTCCCTGCCTGATGCAACGCTATCTCGTGCGATCTGTTCAAGCATCTGAACCTTGCTAGCGAGCATGTCAGAGCGGTCTATATCTCCTAGATCAGCTTTGACGAGGTCTCTTGCTTCACGGATGTATTTAGAGGCTGAATCGTCGGAGAGCCCCCACAACTCCTGCACATGGCGGCTCAGCTCACGTTGCGAATAACCCTTGACAATTAGGTCAGCTAGCTCTTCTACACGAGCTTTCTTTTCGACCTTGGTACATTTTTTTCCCATGAGATCAGGTTAAACAGGTCAAAAGGAAGAGATGAAGGTGAACTGGTGACGAGCGGTCAGATTTCTTCGTTCTCATCGAACGGGTAAACGGGTGGACCCTGGTCAATTAATGCCTTGGCTTGTGCGCCGGAGATGGTGCGCTTGGTGGCGTGATGAAACTTGTTCGCGATCTGAACAGGCAACAAACCAGGGTTGTCTTTGACGATCTGCCAGAAGGTATCGGCGTGACCGTTCAAGGAGGGGGGAGAGAGAGACACCCCTGAAAGGTTTGGGGTGTTTTGTTCCACCTTCAACTCCAAACCTGTTCCAGGTTCCAGGGCTGTTCCTTCAGTTGTTCCAGGTACAGAACTCAGTCCCTTACGGGAGACTTCCTCAACATGGAACATTTCATGTATTCCATTAGAGGGGTGTGTCTCTCTTGTTTGAACCCCTGCATCTTTTCCAGTGTTTTGTTCCAACCGGCATGAGCCATTGCGGAACTCATGCGGCATAAAGAACAAACCGGGAATTCCCTTTTTGGGCTTCTGTGTTAGCCACCTCCGGCAAGCCGTATCACGACCAACTGACTTCCTAAGCACCTCAGCTTCCTCAACTGAAAGCCCCATCAGCTGTGCTGCATCGCGAAGCCCGATGGGCTTTTCTTGCAGCTTTAAAAGATTTTGAAACTTGGTCCGCCAGCTTTGGTCTGGAGCCATGTGACTCAGATCTGAATCAAGAGTCCAAGTCCACCCATTTGGCAGCCCATCGATCAGCTCAGTTCTTTGAACTCGTAATTGCCAAAGGATGCCTGTTTCACGCTTCTTGTCGGTCTGAAGAGTCCGTAGCTCCTCCTCTCCCTCTACCTGCTTGAGATTGAACAAACCCCATACACCTGCGGGGGTGTCTTTTGTTCCGCTTGCTTTACCTCCGCTATTGTTGTGGTGAATGATGATTCCAGACTTGCCGCAATCATTAATGAACTTGGCAATCTTGCGAATCACCAGCTTTCCAAAATCAGCGTGATTTTCATCAACGCTCAGGCTGCGTGCGACAGCGCGAGCAGAGTCAACAATCACCAGATCAACGTTGTTGCGGATGAGGAGCTTCAGCTGTTCAACGTGACGCCCCTTTGCAAGGTCAAAGGTCTTGCTAAAGAACCAATCCTTCCCAACCTCAAGCCCAGGATGAAATTCACTTTTTGCCATGCCAATCGCTTTGACGCGACGGCTGAAAGTGCCACCTTCCTCCAACTGAAGGATTAACGGGACACCTTTGGCAATTGGGAAGCCAAGGAAGTCAGAAGCTGTCGCTACAGCATGAGCAATGGAATAACAGAGCAGTGATTTACCTGTACCCGGATCAGCACTGATAACAATGGTTTCTTCCTTTGGCAGCAGGAACGGAATCACCCAGCTGCTGTCGATGTCGTCATCGCCTTCGAGGTCTTCTGCACTCCCAAGGAATCCGTTTTCGGTGGTTCCAGCGCGGCAGTCATCGATGTCAGCCAGAAGCTGACTGAATGGAATCCGCAGCTTGGTTGCAAGCACCCTGCAGGTGTCATCAACAGTCTGAACATCACTTACTTCAGCTAATGCCTTCACCAGGCGTTTGCGCTCGGCTGGGGTGTAGCTGCGCTTCAACTCACCGTCGTGTTGCAGTAAAGGCGCTGGCAAAGGCCATCCTTCAATGTCTGCGACTTCCAGCATGTCCTCTAAGGCTTGAGCACCATGGCGAACAAGGAAATCATCAGCCCCATTCTTGGAGCCGTCTGGCTCGCTAGGGAGAGTGCAACGGTGTGGTCTTGCTCCACGCTTACGGGTCCAATTCCCAATAGCTGTGGCGGCGTCATCAACACTGATGTTGTCTTCAATGTCGGAGTCAAAAAGGATGATGACCTTGCGACCACGCATTGGAATTGCCTTTAGTTCAGGCAAAAGACGGGTGTCATTATCTGGATCCCATTTGCCGTTTTCATCGCGGCGATCCTTGGTGTTCCAGGTGCCGGTCAGACCTACGAAGCAGAAGCCTGTTGGGATGTGCACGTAACAGCTATCGACTTTGACTGGACCTTCGATCAACACCAACGGGATGTTGATGTCTTTGAGGTAACTCTTTGGCATTAACGGGCTGAAATACGGACGAGAACCGCTTCCTGTTGGCGCTTTGAATTTGGGCTTACCTGTTGGGAACAAACGTCTGACGATGTACTCATCGCCTTGGCTGTCCATGTAAGGCTTGCCCTCAGGATCGAGGTGGCGAATACCAAGATGGCAGCCATCGCTGAAATAATTGTTTTCAAGCAGCTCTGTTTTGACACCTCTTTTTTTCAAGTACTCGATGTGATCCTTTCGGAGATTTGGCATCACCCTTGTCCCCCATCAACTAGTTGATCAAGGGTTGTCTCGTCATAGATCTCGATGGCTTGTTGGAGACGCTTTAGTTCTGCGGCTCTACGTTCGTCTTCTTTTCGTACTGCCTCAACAGTCCGACGACGCTGCATTTCCCGAATTGCGGGGATGTTGTAAACGACAGGACCACCAATAGATCCCGTTGCATAAACCCAATGCGTTCCAGCATCAAGCCTGCGCTCACGGCGCATATTTCTAAGGGTGCTGGGCTTTAGAGCCAAAAGCTTTGCAGCTTCAGGCTCATGCACCCATTCAGGACTGCAGTTCCCTGTTCTTAATCGGTCCCCAGATTCGCTCGAAATAGGCGCGGATTTCTGGGGAGTCGCTCTCTTCTTGTTGTTGAGGTGTGAGTGCTGGATAGGCATCACAAGCTTCCTGCTGCAATGCAGCGGAGGGCCATCCCTCAGAAGCCAACAGTTCTTGTTGAAGGGATCGGAGAAAACCGTTGATCTTGAAATTCAAGGGATCTCCTTTCCTGCTGAAGCCCTTGCAACCCTCAAAGAGGACACCTAACGCGGTTTTGCGTCGGACAAAGCGATGAGCAGCATTCAAATTCACCCCGAACGGAGTGTTCAGCACTCTGCGACATGAAATGGGCTTGCTCAAATACGGCTCCAGGGAGCCTTCCTTCGCTGGTCGTTTCAGCAGTTCAACAGACAACTGTCGTTCTGATGGATAGATGTTGTCGACGCAATCACGGTCCAGGGGCTCTGAGCGGCAATTGGCTTGTCATCAGTATGGCGTGGGTGCCCGCAGGTAGGGCGTAACGCTCGCAAAGTCGTGCGCAAAACCAGTCCCTCACTCAACGCTTTGCGCACATTTTGCGCACACCACTCTGCAGGCAATAAAAAAGCCGCCTTGGGTGGGCGGCTCAGATGTCAGTGCTGGACTGACTTGTTTTGCAGTCGGGGTGACAGGATTCGAACCTGCGACATCCTGCTCCCAAAGCAGGCGCGCTACCAAACTGCGCTACACCCCGCAGCTCCGCCACTTTAAAGGAATGGGTCCTCCTGATCCCAAGGATGCGTGTCTAAGCTGATAAAAAGCTTTTCCGGGTATGTCAAATTCCTGGACGCCAGGCGCTGTCGACGCGTTGAGGCAGCAACACAATCTCCCTTTCGTCCGCACGGATGAGCAGGGGCAGGTGGTTGAGTTCAACGACCGCTTTCGTCTGATTTATGGCTGGGACGATGGCTTAGTTGGTCAAACCATTGGGATGATTCTGCCAGCGTCCTTTCGTGAGCTCCATCACGCTGGATTCTCTCGTTTCAAGCTGACAGAGACATCAAAGCTTGTTAATCACCCCCTTGAGTTGGCGACGATTTGTCGTGATGGAGCTGAAATTCGTAGTGAACATTTCATCGTTGCTGAGCGTAGTGATGATGGTGGATGGAGTTTTGCGGCAACGCTGAGGCCCCTGGAAGGACCCCATGCTTGCTGAAAACAGCTCTTCAGGGTCAGCAGATTCTGGATCTCTGATCCAGCAGATGAGTCAGTCGCTCGGACTGCTGAGAGTTGCCTTTGATTCCACGGGTGAAGCGATGTTGATCGTGGATGAATCCTCTGCAGTGCGCTGGGCTAACCAGCAAGCTGCAGATCTCTGGGGAGGAGGAATCACATTGCAGATGGTTGGACGGCCTCTTTCTGCTTTGCTGCAGTTCCACCACCTTGATCGAAGCCCCATGGGGGATCAAGAGCCAACGCACCCTTTACAAAAGGCCCTTTCAGCTGAAGGTCGTGATTCTTATCTAATACAAGCACTTTCTGAGCCTGATCCCGATAAGCCGCAACTAATTACTCGCTCGGTGAGTTGGCGTCAGATCATTCAGATGAACCAGAGCTTTGTTTTGTTGATTTTTCGTGATCTTGAGCCCTTAGAGAAGGCTTTGGCAAGACAACGGCAATTTATCGATAAGCTTGCTCATGAGTTAAGAACTCCGCTTGCGATTATTACCGGAAATTTGCATCGGATGAAGCGTAAAGAGCAGCTGTCTGGGAAAATTCTTCAATCCTTATCCGATGCCACCGCAGAGACACAGCGTATGGCAAGTCTTGTTGATAATCTTTTGTTGCTTTCGGAGTTAGATGCTGACTGCCGCCGTTGGACGTTGCAAATAGATGATTTGCGAATTTACGTTGATCAATGGGTCGCCAAGCTGAATCCTGAATCAAGAGAATGTCTACAGACGATTGTTGCCAATGAAAATGATGAATATCAGGTTCAGCTTGACCAAGATGCTTTTTATCTGATTCTCGATAACCTTCTCGATAACAGCCGTCGGTTTTGTCGTTCTCGGCTGTTGATCCAGATACGTTTAATCAAAAATCCATCACACGTTGAGCTGCAATTTATAGACAATGGACCCGGGATGCAAAATGATGACAATTACGATGCCGCCTTTGAGCGATTTGTCCGTATTGAGGAGCATCGAAAGGCTGACATGGCCGATGGAGGTGGACTTGGACTCCCTTTGGTGAAAAGTTTGATGGAAGGAATGGGAGGGTCAGCGAGTTGTGCGTCGCCTGAAGGATTCACAGGTTCGATCAGTCAGGGTCTCGTTGTGACATTGCGATTCCCATGCCCTAGGTCGTCTGTTGGAGTAAAGAGCTTTCTTTAAAGATAACGCGCGAGTAATTCGGGTAGGAGTTCGAATAGGTCTGGTTTAAGAATAAAGTCACTAGCGCCTAGGGCCTTGGCTTCGCTGCGTTTGTTGTCTTCATTGAAAGCAGTGACAACTAAAACTGGCACAGCATTGGAGCGGTCTCGTAACTGTTGCAGGCAGGTCATTCCGTTCATATTTGGCATCATCAAGTCGAGCAAAATCAAATCAATTTGGCGTCGATCCAAGAGCTCCAACAAGGCTTCTCCGTCTGAACAAACCACAGGATCAACGCCTTCATCGATTAATTCGTCTCGAATTAATTCACGTAATCGCGGATCATCATCAACAATGGCGACGCATTTCATCGTTTCTCGATAAGAGGTGCCTGCGCCTGAAACCACTAAAAAAGATTGGAGAAAGGTGTAGCTTTGAACTAATGGGTCGCCTGAGATTCGAACTCAGGACCAATCGGTTAAAAGCCGAGTGCTCTACCGCTGAGCTAGCGACCCGCCGCATGGGCATGCCATTCAGGCACCTGTGGAGGTTATCACTTAACGATCCACCTGCAAGATGCTTGTCCCCCCGTTGATGACCGAGTTGGGAATGAACAACCCTTGGCCCCAACCCAGCATCGCTTCGGATGCCTGGATTGCACCTGGAGCGGTGCTGATGGCCGATGTGACTGTGAGTTCCGGAGCAAGCATTTGGCCAACCGCCGTTGTCCGTGGAGACATGGCAGCCATTCATATCGGTGCTCGTAGCAATGTTCAGGAGGGAGCTGTTCTGCATGGCGATCCGAATTTTCCTGTTCAAATTGCCGAAAACGTGACGATTGGACATCGAGCCGTTGTTCACGGCGCCTTGCTGGAGGCTGGTTGTTTGATTGGTATCGGTGCCGTTGTCCTCAATGGCGTCACCGTTGGGCGTGGGGCTCTTGTTGCAGCAGGGTCTGTGGTCACGAAGGATGTTCCAGCCCAAACCCTTGTGGCGGGTGTGCCTGCCAAGGTGAAACGTGAGCTGAGTCAGGAGGAAATCGATGATCAGTGGCACCACGCAGATCACTACGCCGAGCTGGCTGCGCAGTGGTCTCAATTGCTGCAAAACCAAACGGACTGCCCACTGTTGATCCCGGCTTCTCCCGACTGTCCTTAAACTCCAAAAGCTTTTCTAAATGGACTCATGGACCTTCGGCTTGTGCTCGTGGCTTCTCCGATCCTTCTGGCACTTGCCTGGGCTGGGTTCAACATTGGTCGTGCTGCCGTTGGTCAGCTCCAGCTGATGATCAAACGAAGCCGCGCTTGATGGTGATCGATAGGGTTGAGTTGAGTTCTCGATCCCATCGTCCTTGAGCGAACAGTCTTCGGTTGTTGTGATTGGTGCTGGCCTTGCCGGTACAGAAGCTGCTTGGCAGGTCGCAAAAGCAGGTGTTCCCGTCACGCTCTGGGAAATGCGCCCTTTCAAGCGCTCTCCTGCTCATCACAGCTCTGAGTTTGCAGAGCTTGTTTGCAGCAACAGCTTCGGCGCTCTTAGCAGTGATCGTGCAGCAGGGTTGTTGCAGGAAGAATTAAGGCGTCTTGGATCCTTGGTTATCCAAACGGCAGACCATCATTCCGTCCCCGCCGGCGGTGCTCTTGCTGTTGATCGTGGTCGCTACAGCGCAGCACTCACCTCTGCTTTAGACGCCCATCCTTTGGTCACGATTCGTCGAGAAGAGCAGCTAGCGCTGCCGGATCCTGATCAGATCACCGTGCTGGCCACAGGTCCGCTTACGAGTGAGGCACTGGCTGATGATCTACGTGCTTTCACGGGCCGAGATGATTGCCATTTTTTCGATGCGGCGAGTCCGATCGTTGAAGGGGAAAGCATCGATATGACCAAGGCCTTTCGTGCCAGTCGCTACGACAAGGGCGATGCCGATTACATCAATTGTCCGATGGATCGAGACCAGTTTTTGGCGTTTCGAACGGCTCTTTTGGAGGCCGAACAAGCCGAACTCAAGGACTTTGATCAGAGCAGTGCCACTTTTTTTGAGGGCTGTTTGCCCATTGAAGAGTTGGCCCGTCGTGGCGAGGACACGATGCGGTACGGACCTCTCAAGCCAATCGGGTTATGGGATCCGCGCTGGGGGGATGTGAATGACCGGGATGTACGCCGTGCCAAACGGGCCTATGCCGTTGTGCAATTGCGACAGGAAGACAAGGATGGCCGACTCTGGAATCTGGTGGGCTTCCAGACCAATCTCAAGTGGGGGGAACAGAAACGCGTGCTGCGTCTCATTCCAGGCCTGGAGCAGGCCGATTTCGTGCGTTTTGGCGTGATGCATCGCAACACCTTTTTGGAGGCACCAGAACTGTTGGAGCCGACCCTCCAGTTCCGACGCAGACTTCATCTGCTAGCCGCTGGCCAAATCACGGGAACTGAGGGGTATGCAGCCGCTGTTGCAGGAGGCTGGTTGGCTGGCACCAATGCAGCACGGCTGGTTCATGGTCAAGAACCGATTCAGTTGCCGCACACCACGATGATCGGAGCACTCACCCATTTCATCAGTGAGGCACCATCGGGCAAATTCCAGCCCATGCCCCCAAATTTCGGCTTGATGCCTGAGCTTCAGGAGCGCATCAGAGATAAGCGCGCCCGTTATGGCGCTTACCGCGATAGAGCCTTGGCGGATCTTCAAAGCACCATTGAAGAGAGCCAGGTTGCCCATGTCGCTTGCCCCGCTTAAAGCGCGTCAAATTGAAAGGCGCTCACTGCGCATCGGGGTTTATGCCAGCGCCTGTATGGCGGTCGCTGGTGTTTGCGTTCATGTGCTTTCAGGGTCGTATGCCCTTCTCCTCGATGGGCTTTATTCCGCAGTGATGGTGGGCTCAGGCCTTGTCGCTTCGAGGATTAGCCGCAATGTGGTTCGTCCCCCGGACAGGGCCTATCCCTATGGCTACGACGGTCAAGAAGCGTTGTACGTCCTCTTCCGCTCACTGGTCCTGATTGGTGTCCTCAGCTTTGCGGCCATGAGTGGTCTGAGCACCTTGATTGATTACGCCAGCGGCCGTGCCATTGCCGTGGTCACGCTCGGGCCCGTGGCGCTTTACTCCACCTCGATGGTGGCGATTTGCTGGGGTTTGGCATGGCGCCATCACCACGATTGGATTCGCTCCGGTCGTCAGTCTCAATTGCTGTTGATGGAAGCGAAGGCCGCGAGAATGGATGCCTTAATCAGCGGGCTGACGGGCATTGCATTGCTGGGCTCACCGCTGCTCAAGGGAACCCCCCTGGCCGCCCTCAGCCCGATCACCGATTCGCTGTTGGTATTGGTGGTCAGCTTGGTCATCTTGAAAGACCCTTTGCAGACCTTTTTGAATGCGCTCGGACAGGCTGCTGGTGCATCGGCAGAAACGGAGGTTGTTCGCAGCACTCGACTCGCTCTGGAAGACTTGCTGGCTGGGTTGTCGTGTTGGCTGCTCGACCTCACCGTGATGCAGGTGGGGCGTACGGCCTTTGTGGTGGTGTATCTCAACCCAAATCAACCGATGGATGGTGCAGCCATCGATCTGATCCGAGAACGAATCGAGGAGCGCTGCCGGGAGCTTTTAGCCATGCCGGTGAGATCGGAGGTGATTTTGACCGCCACTCCTCCCTTCTCCACGACCGGCGCCTCCTAGGGTCTGGATCAAAGGATGAATCGTCGCTCCGATGCCTGACTGGGATGTAATTGTCATCGGATCCGGGATCGGTGGCCTGGTCACAGCATCACAACTGGCTGCGAAGGGGGCGAAGACGTTGGTCCTCGAGCGCTATCTGATTCCAGGCGGGTCTGGTGGGAGCTTTCGCAGAGAGGGATACACCTTTGATGTTGGTGCGTCGATGATTTTTGGATTTGGAGAGAAGGGGCACACCAACCTGCTCACGAGAGCGTTGGCGGACGTCGGCCAACACTGCGCGACGGTTCCTGACGCTGTGCAGCTTGAATACCATCTTCCAGACGGCCTCACGATGGCCGTAGACAGGGACTACGACGATTTCATCACGCGAATGAGTGCCCGCTTCCCCCATGAAGCCAAGGGGATTCGCGCTTTTTACGAGACCTGCTGGCAGGTGTTTCGTTGTTTAGATGCGATGCCATTGCTGTCTTTGGAGGATCCTGCCTATCTCGCCAAAGTTTTTTTTAAGGCCCCATTGGCTTGTCTTGGTCTGGCGCGGTGGCTTCCTTTCAATGTTGGAGATGTGGCCAAAAAGCACATCAAGGATGAGGATCTCTTGCGTCTGATCGATATGGAATGTTTCTGCTGGTCGGTGATGCCAGCAGATCGCACACCCATGATCAATGCCGGCATGGTCTTCTCCGATCGTCATGCCGGCGGCATTAATTATCCGAAAGGGGGTGTCGGTGTCATCGCCGAAAAACTCGTGGCTGGTTTGGAAGCCAATGGCGGCGAAATTCGCTACAAACATCGCGTCACCAACGTTCTGATTGAGCAGGGTGAGGCTGTTGGCGTTCGGCTTGCTGATGGTGAGGAGCTAAGAGCGAGACGGATCGTGAGCAACGCCACGCGCTGGGACACCTTCGCTGGGGAAGGATCAGCACAGTCAACGCTGGTTGGTCCGGAGCACACCCCAGCGGCTGAAACCACTTGGCGCAAGCGCTACCAGCCCTCTTCATCATTCCTTTCCCTCCATCTCGGCATCGACGCTTCAGTGGTTCCCCCTGGTTTTCACTGTCACCACCTCTTGCTTGAAGACTGGGCTGAGATGGAATCCGAGCAAGGTGTGGTGTTCGTTTCGATGCCATCGCTTCTGGATCCTTCGTTGGCTCCAGCTGGACGACACATCCTGCACACCTTTACCCAGAGCGATATGCGCCATTGGAAAGGTTTGTCCCCAAGCGCTTATGCCGAGAAGAAACAGCAGGATGCCGATCGCTTGATCGATCGTCTGGAAGCTCTTATCCCCGGCCTGAAGAGCGCCATTGAATTCAAGGAAATTGGCACACCCCGGACGCATCGTCGCTTCCTTGGCCGCATGGGTGGGAGCTATGGGCCGGTTCCTGCGACCCGACTTCCTGGCTTGTTGCCGATGCCGTTTAACCGCACCGGCCTGAAAAACCTGTATTGCGTTGGTGATTCCTGCTTCCCTGGCCAGGGGCTCAATGCCGTGGCTTTTAGTGGTTATGCCTGCAGCCACCGAATCGGCGCGGATCTTGGCCTGAATCCTTGGTCTCTTCCCGCTTAAATCGGCAGCAGGATCACGTGTTCACCACGCTAACGATGGTTGTCAGTGCCTAAGGTTTGCTCCTTTGGCAACGCCCATCGTGGAGTCCACTCCTCCCAGCGCCGCTGAATTGGCCCGCTATCTCGAGAGTCGAGGGGACCTCAGTAAGCCCTGGATGCTGCAGATGTTGCGCTTGGCCAAGCTCAAAGAGGCTCGCGGCAGCATGAGCCACGAGGACTACATGAGCAGTCTCAAAGAAGCCCATTCCGATCTGATGCGTTTGGGTGAGTTCTGGAAAGGTCGCGAGGCTGAAGTGTTTGGCGGGACCTATCGGCCCAACGACGTGATCGAGCCATTACCAGGATCTCCGGAGGATCGATGAACAACAACAACCATTGTTTTCAGCTCTCGCCGTTAATTCGCGGGACATTAATCACCGTCTATTTAGCCTTGGTGCTTCCTTTGCCGGCCTTGGCCCCGGAATCCCTGAGGTTATGGCTTCTTGCCGCTGTCCCACTGGGATTGCTCGCTGTTTTGGCGATGCTTAGTGAACAAGTCACCGTTACAAATTCTGGAATCACGGTTGGACACCCTGCCTGGTGCAGCTGGTTGCTGCGTCGTGGCTGGAGCCTCAACTGGAGCGAAATGAAAGCCCTCGTTCCTGTGGGTACCAGTCAAGGAGGGAAGGTGTTTTACATCACAACCCATGATCAAAGCCAACGGCTGCTTCCACAGCGCCTTGAACACTTTGATCGTTTTCTGGACTTAATCCAAGCTCGGAGCACCTTGCGAACCAAGGGTGTTGGCAGGTTGACGCCTCCTTGGACTTATCAACTGCTTGCAGTGTTGGCCGCTTTGATGCTTCTTGGTGAAGGATCTGTAGCGTTTGCTGTCCAGCAGGGCTTGATTCTTATCCCTTGATAACTCGAATCATTCAAAACATATGATGACGTGATGGTTACAAATTCGAACCAGGATGATCTTTGAATCGGTATAGACTAAGTGGTTAATTAAGTAAATTTAGCTCTAACAAGTTTATCGGCACTGATAGCAGATTGTAGAGATCATGGCCAAATTCAAGACAACGAGGCTGCTCGCAATCACAAAGCTAGTCATGGATTTCGAGCAGGGCGAGACCTGACAGGACGCTGATCAATAATTCTTTAGCAGTCTCTTTTGCTACGCCGAGCCATGTTTATTCCACTATGGCTGCTGGCTAAGGCGCCCAGAGCTGTTGACATCAACGCTGCTGGAATCAAAGACACTGCCGATAATGTTTTGGTCGCAAACCGTTTAGCGGCAGAGGCTAACGCTGTTCTTATTCGCCCTCGTTGGTTCGATCCCGTTGGGACAACTGGATTGGGTCTTCCTTACCAATTGCCCCCCTCTTTCGTTTCAGCAAAAGCCATGCAGTGACTGCCCCTTAGTCCCTGATGTTTTCAAGACTGAATCGGTAGCCCTGCTGGCGAACGGTGGTGATACCACCGCCGTCTCCCAACCCTGCTTGCTCCAGTTTGCGACGCAGGGTGAGCACCTGAGTGTCAACAGATCGCGGACCTCCACTAAAGGGAGGCCACGCCATTCGCAGCAATTCCTGACGACTCCGCACCATGCCGGGAGGCATCAACAAAGCGCAGAGCAAGGCGAATTCCCGTGGGCTGAGTTCCACAGGCTTCTCGCGCAGGGTGACCTGGCGAAGAAGGAGGTGAACTTCTAACGGCCCCACACTGACGCGCTCTTGAAGACCGCTATGGCCCCGCTTAAGCAGCGTGCGGCAGCGTGCCGCTAATTCCTCAAGACCGAAGGGCTTGCGGAGCACATCGTCAGCGCCGTCGTCGAGAAGACCGACGACCGGCTCAGCGCCAGTACGCGCGGTTAAGACGATGACGGGCGACCGCAATTGTTGGGCCAAGCGCAAAGCCGAACTTTGCTCGAGGAGCTCAGCACAAACCAATAAATCAGGAGATTGGTCCTGGCAAAGCTCCTGAGCTTCAGCAGGGGAGGAAACCGCTGCTGTTAGATGACCGTCTTGACGCAAACGCTGAACCAGAACAGTTCTCAGCGTGGGGTGAGGCTCAACAACCAGAACCCGGAACGGTTCTCGAGGCTGACCTGCAGTCGGCACGAATTGTGAAGTGGAGACCAAGTCAGGACTGTTGTCCAGAAGGTCCCGGGATGAGGAGGTCACACAGCACGGAAAACCGCGCTTACGCTAGTACCATTCCATTGATTGCTGGTAGCAGAGGCTGCAGCTCACACTAAAGATGACATCCCTTCAGCATCCGGAAGCCATTCGACACTTCCAGTCGCTGTGTGATGCCTGTCAGGAGCTGACCACCAGGTACCACACCCCATCTGAGCTGAGACTGTATGCCGATGGGTATTTGCACGCTCTGAGGCGCTGTAGCGCCTTGGAAACCCGCGAAATGGCTCGCCTCGAGTCTCTGGTTGAGCGATGGATCATGGATCCATCTAGCTTTATTGGCCCCGATGGGGATGTCAGTACGTTGTACAGCCATCCCCATCGCGATTGGTAAGGATCAAATCCAATCGCACAGATTTAGCTGGCGAGCTCGATCTCCAATTTTTCCTTCAGCTCACCCGAGTTATACATTTCGATCAGGATGTCGGATCCACCCATGAATTCCCCTTTGACATAGACCTGGGGAATCGTGGGCCATTCGGAGTAATCCTTGATGCCCTGACGGATTTCCATGTCCGACAACACATCGAAGGTTTCAAAACTCATGCCTAGGGCATTGAGGATCTGAACCACATTGTTTGAAAAGCCGCATTGAGGCATTAATTTCGTGCCCTTCATGAACACAAAAATTGGGCTGGACTGGATCAGCGCCTGAATGCGCTCTTTGGTTTGGGAATCCATAGATCAACGTTTGAGTAAGAAGATAAAGACTTAACGAACGAGCGAATACTTAGCCAGGAGTTGAAGTGATAAGCGCCAATGCGTGAATCGCCTCACTTGCAAGATCTTCCCGCAAGGCCCCGTAGACCAATTGGTGCTGTTTGATTCGGGTGAGACCCTCGAATTTTGCAGACACCACACTCACTTGAAGATGATCTCCACCTCCAGTGAGGTCTTCCACTGAGACCTGAGCATCTGGAAGAGCTCGGCGAATCGCCGAACTCACCGCCTCTGACTGAACCATGCAACGCCGGATTGAACTGAGCTGATGCTGGCAGATCAACGTCGTGAATGACTCCTCTGGATCACTTCTTATTTCGCTGCTTTTGCTCCTGCGAAGGGTGTCTCTACAAATCCCAGCTCAAGCAAGCTTTGATAGGCCTTTTGACCCTCGTTGCTGGTCGGAGTCATCAGACGAACGACTTCAACCAGGACTGGTACAGCAACTTCGGGCTGATTTTGCCGTCTGAACAAAGCGGCTAAGCGCAGATTGGCCTGGGCCAGAAGGGATAGAGCTTCGCGTCCTTTGGAATCCATCTCCCTGGGAATGCGTGCATCCAGACCTCTGAACGCACCACTGAGATCTCTATAGAAAGCCAGCAGCTGCTTTGCAGCAGTCCGAGCATTGTCGTAATCGGTCTTGGCTTGGCCAAGATTTCCTGATGCGACTGCTGCATCACCGCGGTTGAGAAGGCTTTGGACAGCTGCCACGTTGAATCCAGCACCACTGGATGCCAGAACTTTGCTCACAGAGGGGGTGGTTCCATCTGAAGACTGAGCCAACACCTGCACTGGAGCAGCAGCCAATCCAGCCAAAAGGGCCAAGGCGGTGATGGTGAGACGGGAACGCATGAACTGAGCAGGACAGTGGGCGGACTTTAGTGGCTTCTTAGCGGTCGGCCCACCGCCTGTCGGGCCGCTTGTTCAGCCGTATGCATCCGATTGGCCAACTGTTCACTCATTTGAGCGGCAGCTTCCCTTCCCGTTCCTTCCGCTACGAGCGGTGCCTCGAAGCAGACGGCTGCACGACTAAATGCTGAGGGGATGGCTTTGCTGTACGCGATCCCAACGGGAACAACTTTCACAGGAATCCCACTTGTTGTGGACATTTGGGCAAGACGAACGAGTCCCTGTTGCAAACGAATCGGTTCGTCGGTGCGGTTAATTCGCCCTTCAGGAAAAACCACCACCTGCTGGCCAGCCCCTAAGAGATCAATCGCGTAGCGAAGTGTCGTGAGGGTTGGACGTCCTTGGTCAACAGGGAAGCAGCCGAGCCGATAAAGAAACCAGCCCTGAAGGCCTTTCATTTCGGTGCGCGTCACCATGAAGCGGCAATCACGGCCGGTGACGCGTCGCCCCGTTGCCATCGGCAAGATCAGGGCATCCCAGCGCGCTCGATGGGTGGGGGCCAAAAGAACAGGCCCCTCCTTCGGGAGGTGGTGGCTGCCAAGCACATGTCTTTCTCGGAAATACCAAGGCAATGCCAGGTCTTGCGTGAACAACATCGCAAGCGATGACCAGAAAGGGTTCATCGCTGAACCCAAGACCTCTCCCCTAGTTTTCAGAGCGCTGCCCACGGCTGAAGACCGCTTTCCTACACGCTTGAAATGTAGGTGGCTCCTGTCTCTGGATCGCTCCAGCTTGGGCAGTTAGAGCGGCGTCTCGGTTGTGGGCAACCCGCGGATAAAGTTGATCCTTTGAGTGAGGGTTGTGGCCAGTCTCGGGGTCAACATTGATCACATTGCCAATGTCAGGCAAGCCAGGCGCACGGTCGAACCCGATCCTGTGCCGATGGCCTTAATGGCTGAATTGGGTGGCGCTGATGGGATCACGATTCACCTCAGGGAAGATCGCCGTCACATCCAAGATCGTGACTTAATGCTCTTACGGCAAACCGTTCGGACCCGCTTGAATTTGGAAATGGCGGCCACCTCAGAAATGGTGGAGATTGCGCTGCGAGAACAACCAGACATGGTCACCTTGGTGCCAGAACGGAGAGAAGAGGTCACAACAGAGGGAGGATTGGATGTCCGAAGTCAGTGCAAAAGCTTGTCTTCTGTGATCGATACGCTTCAGAGCAACGACATTCCGGTCAGCTTGTTCGTGGATCCTGATCGAAATCAACTTGAAGCTTGTCAGCAGAGCGGCGCCCGTTGGGTTGAACTTCACACCGGACGCTATGCGCAGGCCAGCTGGAGAGAACAACCCATCACCTTGGCCCGTCTCATCGAGGCAACGGAACAAGCCAGGTCGATGGGATTACGGGTGAATGCAGGGCACGGTTTGACCTATCAAAACGTGGAGCCCATTGCTGCCATTCCAGGCATGGAAGAGCTCAATATCGGGCATACCATTGTGGCCCGGGCTCTCTCCGTGGGTTTACAAGAAGCCGTGAGAGAGATGAAGAGTCTGGTTCAGAATCCCAGACGTGACCCCTTGTTCGGAAGCAGTTGCTCATGACCACCCATCATTTTGTTGCAGCCAGTGCTCGCTTTTTGACAGAAGAGGAACCTCTGGAAGAAGTTCTCAAAGAAAGACGCAGGCATTACGGCGAACAGGGCAAAACCATTGATTTTTGGCTGGTTCGCAATCCAAGTTTTCTCAATACTCCTGAATTGTCTGAGATCAAAGCCAAGGTTCCCCAACCTTCCGCAGCAGTGGTTTCTACAGATGCAACCTTCATCACATTTATGAAGTTGCGGCTGGAATATGTGATCGAGGGGCAATTCGAAGCACCAACTGATTCCATTCCAGATCCTCTTGCTGAAGCGAACTGACCAAATAGAATTCAACCCCACCTCTGAGGGTGATGACTGGGGGCAACGAGTGGCGATTCTTATCAATTCAAATAAAATGTGCGCTCGTTAGACATCTAATGATTGATATTGGATAGCCAAGCTTCTTGCAAAAATCAAGCTCGCAACTTAGTTTGATGATAGAAAGAATCTGATTCGCGATTGTTGTGTCCGGGATTGCTTCGGTTTAACCATATAAATGTGCACGATTGGGATCAGTTTCCTTCGCTGAGCTGGTGCAAAAGTGTTTTAATAAAATTAGAAAAGTTCAACTCTTGAGATCTTGGCGTCCGTCATGGTGATTCGACTTCCCTTGCTCGCCGCAATGTCTGCTTTCGTGTTGGCTCTCGGCTTGGCAGCAGCCTCCAATGCTCAGCAGGAACTCTTGAGGAGGCAGGTCTGTTGTGAGGGCTGTTCAATGAATGCCGAGGTCTGTAAGCCCTAGGCGTAAGCGGTGTTTTCGGCTCAAAGATTTCGCTCTTATCGTTGAAACCCCCTATTGGCTTGTTTGTAATCCTGCTGTGGGAACGATCGGTTTTGTTCGTATGATTGGTTGATCAAGGCATCGAGGCAGGCGATGCATGATAATGATGAGTATTTAGTCAGTCGCTAATGGAGTTTAGTCGAGTCCAAATTATTCAAGCGTTGTGCAATGAATATCTTCATTTGTTTAAAGATGCCTATGATCCGAGGTTTGATCTCTCATTTAAAGAGTATCAATTGTTGATGGAGCAAAAAACTCTTGAAGAATTGATCAAAGAAACCTCCACAGATAAGGAGTTTTACACCCTGGATGACTTTATGAAGCGGTATGGTTAAGCCGTTCATGTTGTTGGTCTGATTTTTTTCTGGGGCGAAGTTGATCACGACGTCAAGCATGGCTTGGCCTGGATGGATTGAGTGCTCGCTCCTTAACTGCCACAACAGATTTGGGTCCTGTTGATTCTCTTTGATCTTGATGACAGCACAGAGGCTGGCGCCCTGCTTGAAAGCAGTTATGAATTACTTGGTAGCAGCATTCACTGATGCAAATCAGTATCGCCTCAGCACAGCCTATTGGAACCGTGATTTGCGAAGGAGAGCATAAGCCTTTCAAAGCATCGGCGTGCCCTATTCGAGCGCTTGACTATGACGAATCACAGATGAGGGATGACGACGTCGTTCGACATCAACAGCGTTCAGAAGTGGAATATGACTGCTAATGATTCATGGCTGATACAGTGTTGATGGGCTGTTATCTTTCACATAGAAATTAATAAATGCAAATCAAATGCAAGTTGAATGCAAATTAAATGCAAGTAGTGAGATCGTCCTTATCCCATCAAGGGTTGGTGAAGTTGTGAGTCGCCTTATGAGGCCAGATTGGCTTGATGTGCTGAAGAATGAGGCATCTGTCTAGTCGTTCTCTCTCTGATCTATTTTCATCCAAGGCCTTGATCGTGGATCACAGCATCAGGCGCAGATAGGATTCGTAGCAATTCAAGCTCTTTTTTGTAACACATTGGTTTCAGCTCATCTCAAGATAGGTGACCAAGCAATTCAATGATGCCTGTTTTGCCCCAGCTCACGATGAAGGTAGAGCGTCAAGAACTTGTCAAAAAGATGGCAAAGCCTTTTATAAAAGAGCCCAATTATCTTCAAACCAAACACTCATTTACCTGTTTTGTTTCTCGGATGTCAGCGCCAACAGTTCTGCATTGTCTTGCTTTGATGGATGAGTAACTGCTTCTTTTGTTGGCTTTTGAATTCTAGTTTGCAAGGATCACCTATAGAATGGAGGTGCGATCTGAAATGAAATGCTCCAACTTTCTTGGATCCAATTTGATTTAGCTGTTGAGACAATCACTGAACGCTATGGCTCTCGTTCCTTCGCAGGCGTTTACGGTGTTCCTCGCGGTGGTGTTTGCCTTGCAGTGGCTTTGAGTCACGCGCTCTCCCTTCCTTGGCTGCCAGAACCAAAGGACGGTTGCATAGTTGTGGACGATGTGTATGAAACTGGGCAGACCTTGAGAGCCATCCGCGAACAGGTTGACGCGACGTTTGTTGTTTGGATGAGCAAGTGCGCTCCAGAATGGTGGGATGCCGCTACAACGATTTCAGCTGATGAATGGTTGGTTTTTCCCTGGGAAAATGTTGACCTCGCAGTAGAAGATGAAGGTCGCTATCGCGCCTCAAGATCCATGCATCCCTGAAACTTTTTCATGACATCGAAAACTATTTATCTGGCTTCTCCTTACGGGTTTTCCGCCCAGTGCAAGCGCCTTCTGATTCCTGAGTTTGTGGAGGCTCTCGCCCATCTTGGTCTTACGGTTTGGGAGCCTTTTGAACGCAATGCCGATCTCGACACCAGCAAGCCTGGATGGGCCTATCGCGTGGCCCAGCAATGCATGCAGGATGTCCGTGAGGCTGACGGGGTCTTTGCGATCGTGAATGGAACTCCACCAGATGAGGGGGTGATGGTGGAGGTTGGAGCTGCTTATGCACTCAACAAACCTGTTTTCCTGTTCCGTGACGACTTTCGCCGTTGCACCGATTCTGATCAGTACCCTCTCAACTTGATGCTCTTTGCCGGGTTACCTGAATCGGACTGGCAGGAGATGGTGTACGACTCAATGGATTCAATTAAAAATCGTGATCGCTCCCTGGCTCAATGGGCGCAACTGGGCTGATCAATCCAACTGTCTGATAAGGGGGAAAGGGCACCTTCTGCGTTGTACTGACGCAGAATTTGATGCGTGATTCCGTTTTGATCACACCAGCGGATACCACAGCCCGTGATGTCTCCTTGTTGGCGATCTCTTGGATCAATGAATAGCTCCACTCCTGGCTCCGGTTGCCAAATCTGTAACGATCCAAAAGATGTTGATTGGCACTGCAGTGGTTGTGACGGGTTTTGTTGTGCTGTGTCTTCTTTGGCTTCTACGACATAAATGATCCGTTCGAGTCCGCTCACCCCGTGGCGAACGATCATGCGTCGGCGTTGTTGTTGATTGACAACGCAGAGCTCCGCAACCCAGTTCCATGGTGTGATGAAATTGGGACCTGTTGACCAGTGTCCAGTCTGTGTGACTTGCATCGATGGAGGAATCGATCCGAAATTCATCGATTGCTGCCGGCCATTCTCTTTGTAGGTCAAACATGTCTGAATAAAGCCTTCGGCTTCTTTGACCTCAAGGGAAGTGGAGAAGCGCTCTTGTTCTTTTCCTGTGTGATCCATTCTGATAAAGCATCCCTGCCAATGCCCACTGTTGTGCAGGAGCAAGGTTTCACGAAGATCATGCATCGGTTGGTCAGATTGGTTTCGGTAGTTTGGCTAGCTTGGATGTGCTGCTTTAAGTATTGATTAGCCCATCCCCATGATTTTTTTATAGGAAGGACGTTCGCGCGTGGATTGAATTAATGCTTCGACTGACGGATAGGCACTTAGATCCTCACTTGGGAAGAATAATTTGATATACGCCAAGTAAGATGAGACCGCGCAATCAGCGGCGCCCCATTTGTTGTTGACAAAATACCCTTTTGCAATTTCTGAATTCAGTTGCGTTAAAAGTCGAGGCAGAGTTTTTGCTTTTTGGTCTGGAACGAAAATTGCAAATGCTAATGTTGAGTTGGCAAAATGTGTCCATTGGCTGATTAATGATCGATCGCACGGCCTCTTGATCTCGTTTCCATGATGCTCTGCCAAATGCAATAAAATGGCGCCTGATTCAAATAAGACCAGGGGTTGTCCGTTGGCATCGACAACGGAATCATCCTTCATGGCTGGAAGTTTCCCGAAGGGATTAATCGATAGAAAATCTTCTTTTAGATGTTGTCCTTCAGCCAACGAGAGTTCTACAAGCTCATAGGCAATGCCCATTTCTTCCATGTACCAACGGGGCATGGAGGCGCGGGTTTGGGGCCCGCCGTAAAGGGTGATTGCCATCTCTAATAAGATCTTTGCTTATCTTGTGATGCTAATAGATGCTTGCTCTTGATGTGATCCCAAAAAGAGGTCTTGGATCTAAGGGGTCTCGCCGAGTTTCTGATTGATCAAGTGTTCGCTGAGTGTCCATAGTTCCTCTCCAAGCTGCTCATTGTTTCCCTCATTGCTTGTCTCCGTTTCTTTGAAAACATGTTTTCCAGGTCTTATTAGTTGATTGCTGATGTATTGAAATCCGTTCTTTTCATAGATAGATCTATCGGCTAGTCCTGCAAGGAGTGATCCTGCTTTTTGCACGGTTTCTGTTAGCCGAAGTAAGTCTCTTGCAACGAACGTAAAGACAGCCAGGCCGATCGGATTTTGCTGACGACTTGTTCGAAAAAAGCCACCGCTTCCTTGAGGAATGACCAGTCCTGGGCTCCATGCAAGCACTGGGATCTCTTGCCCACTTTGTTTGAATTTGATGGCAATATGTTTTGCCATGAGGATATTGCAGAGCTTGCTATCTTTATAGGCTTTGTCGGCATCAAAATTATTTTGACCGTTGAGCATTGCCATGCTTTTCTGATCTTTTAATCCAGCAAGTGTTCCCAGTGTGGCTGGTAGGCCAACGCGCCCTCCTCCGCTGATTGGGTTGTGTACTTCAGAGCTGGTGATCACGAGCCGAGGTTTCTTGCTTTTGATAAGCAATGGCAGCAGGCGCATGGCGATCAGTTGATGGGCCAGATGATTAACGCAGAACGTTTCTTCGATTCCTTGTTCGGTCAATCGTGGCTCTTTGATTCCTACATTTTGAATTCCAGCATTCAGAATGAGGGTGTCGATCGGTTCATTTTTTTGAAGGATTGTGCTGCAACCAGCTTCAATGCTTTTGAGATCTGTGAGGTTCATGGCTATTCCTTCTGCCTTTATTCGCTCCTCGCTCTCTGCCGACAGGGTTCTTACCGTTTCTTGACAGCGCTCTGCTGTGCGGCAGAGCAGTGTGAGCCGATGCCCTCTCTGCGTTAATTGTTTGCTTGCCTCGAGTCCGATGCCAGAACTTCCTCCTGTGATCAGAATTCGTTGCGCAGTCTCGTCTTGCATTCAGGGCTGGAATGGTGATTGATAAGAGAAGATTGGGGGCTTTGCGTTCTATAGACTTCCTTGCTCTTGCTGTGATGCTTTATTGATCACTACATTGTACTTTCTGTAATGATTAATTGTGTCTAACAATGTTTTTAAAGCAAGCTATTAATGCTGCTGGCGTCTATAAAATGAGTGCAATGTAAAGAAATGATTGGTTGGTTTTTGAGTGGGTTGCTTGATGGCCTCTTCTCGAGGATCTCACTGTTGTGGAATGCGCTCCCACCAGGATGGCTTGAGGAATGTGTCTTCGTCGTTTGCTTCTACCAGGTCGCCGTTATTGAATTGATCAAAGTCATGGGGGTGAATGTCAAATCCCCTCTCTTTGGCAACACTGCATTGATCATCGACATCTGCGCACTGACTTGATGCACAGAGAGCTTTCAACGTTGCATCGGCTTTGATGGCGTTGGCAAGGTCGATCACGGCCTGAGCGGACATGGGCTTTGTGTGTCTTCACTCCTTATAAGCGCTGATTCTTCCCTTTGGGGCTGGTTGTTGCTTGCCGGAGCCTTCTGCGGATGAGGTTGCGGATGAGGCTGCTGATGGTTCCAAGCGTTTCGTTGCGTTGATGACGTTCGGCTTGCATCGTTGCTATGCCGAAGTCAGTCATGGTTTGGAAGCGATGAAAGGACTGCGCTTTGCACTCTGCGTCCTGCCATTTCTCAGTGGTGGTGCCGTCTTCGCTGACTCCATGTCTTCCACGACTGTTCAGTTGCAAGTGGGTCAGTCGATCCGTGCGGCAGATGCTTCGTTGTTGGCATCAGGCTGGTTGCCACAACCCGATCAATCCATTGAGGGGCCTAGGCGAGATCCCTCTGGATCAGCCCTTCCTGCTCTTTCCGCCTGTTCTGGGACAGGTGTTGGCTTTTGTCGTTACGACTATGCCAAGGACCGACAGCGACTTTCGGTGGTAACGGTCCCCGCAGCGTCCTCCGATTTGTCTGGGTTGGTTCAGCGTTGGTGGATTGATTAGCCAATCATGTTGGTGAGCCTGAGCGTTCCCCACAGATCAAAGACGCAGAAGACAACACCGATCACGATCAAATCCCAGGCCCGATGACGGATCGCCCAGGGCGCAAGGAAGACTTCAGCAATGCCGTGCAGGGCAGTGCCAAGCGCCACGTACTCGAGCACGAGTAATCCATGTGCCAGAAGGAACAGCCCGCTGGCTACAAAGCGCATCAACACTCGCCAGGAGGTAGACACAGCAATTGGAAAACAGAGTCAAACCTTACCGGTCTTTTTCCCTGCCATGTTTTCCTCTCGCATTAATCGGTACTGTTGAGAAGAGTTGTTCCGGTGCAGACGCCAATGGCCTCGTTGCCAGTTCCGGTTGAAGGACCTCTAGAGCGTGGTTTGCATCAGGACGGCAGGCGCTTAACTCCCCAGCGTCGACTGATTCTCGATCTGTTTGAGCAAATCGGTGGCGGTACTCACCTCAGTGCCGAGGATGTCCACCGTTTGCTGGTGGATTCAAAGGCACGGGTCTCATTGGCGACGATTTACCGCACCTTGAGACTGTTGGTTGAGATGGGCTTTCTGCAAGAGCTTGAACTGAGTGATGGCGGTCGTCGTTTCGAGCTCTCCAGCGGCGATCATGGCGATCATCATCATTTGATTTGCGTTCGCTGCGGCCGCACCGAAGAATTTGAAAGCATCCCAGTTCTTGAGGCTGGCCGTGATGCAGCCAAGCGATTCAACTTTGAACTGATCGAATCGAGTTTGAACGTGCGAGCCGTTTGCCCTAATTGCCTTTAATCATTGATCGTTGCTTGGATGCTCTGAACAGGGCATCCAGAAGTCACCCATCGCGTGGACCCCTTGGCATCCTTGCGCAGCGGCCTGGGCTTCGGCTTCGGCCCGGGTGGGGTAGGCCATGAACCTCGGGTCATCGCCCTCTTGATGTTGGTTTGGCTGGCCATGCTGGTGAGCGCTGTGATCAGTTGAGTTTTTGCCTAAGGGCACGAGCCCCATGCTCATCGGTCCTGCGGTCCAAACGCCCATGGTGTTTACGCCGATCGCCAACAGACCCATCCCCACCACCGAGAGGTTGATCACACCCATCGCGACAACTCCGATCGAGACGACCCCCATCGGAACAACCCCGATACAAATCACCCCCATGGGCACAACTCCGATGGAGACCGTCCCCAGCGGAGCAATTCCGATTGCGAATTTCTTTGGCGTCGTGCCGCAGTGTCCTCCTTTGGTCTTTGGGTCTGGATCAATCATTGATTAATTATTACTGCTCTTGTGGCGAGCAGAAGCTTCCGTCAATCTGGTGAGTATGGACCTTTCTGGCGTTTCAGGCTTTCACGAAATTATCGTGCTCCAACCTCGAGGATTCGAAGAGGGGTTGGACGCGGTCATGGCTGTACGCGAGCAACGCACTGTTCTGCTCAACCTTTCAGAGATGGAGCCGAAACTGGCGCAGCGCACCGCTGACTTCGTTTCTGGTGGCGTCTATGCCCTGCAGGGGCAGGAGCGTCGTGTGGGAGAGCGGGTGTTGTTATTTGCACCGGCCTCTGTTGATATTGATCAGCTCAGCTAAGCGCCCCACCACAGCTGGAGCCCCCTCCAGCTGTGCATCCGAAACAGTGAGCTCCAACAGCTATCGGTTGGTTGTTGACGGTTCCAGATTGATTCAGAAGTTCATTAAGGGTCCTTGGTCCAGAACGCACGGGGATGCCTAATTGTTGATTGAAATCGCAGTCGAACAAGTGTCCAGTCCAGTCGACACTGATCAAATGTCTGCACATCACTGCGCTGAGGTTGTTGTCGCGATGGGCTTGATGCAGCAAGGCGTAATAAGCCTCAAGTTCACCACGGGCCTTTAACGTTTGGGCAAATCTTTGAATTGGCATGTTTGTGATGGTTAATAATCTGCTGAAATGAATGCCATGATTTTCTAAGAGTTTTTCGCGATATATGCGTTCTAATTCTCCTTGTGCAGGTGGTAATTGTGCCCCTGAAGGATTGAAGACTAAATCCAGTTCAAGGTTGCTATTTGGCATTCCATAACCCAGTGCATTCAGGCTTTGTAGGCCAGCAATACTGCGCTGAAAAACACCAGAACCTCGTTGGGTGTCCACTCTCTCCTCTTCAAAACATGGGAGAGAAGCAACCACTTTGACTCCTGCATCGGCCAAAAATGCAGCTAAATCTTCTTGACCAGGTTCTTGAAGGATCGTGAGATTGCAGCGATCAATCACTTGAACACCAAGGTCTCGAGCTTCTTGGACCAGTGATCGGAATTGGGGATGCAGTTCTGGAGCACCTCCCGTTAGGTCGAGGCAGTTGAGTTTGAGCGTTTGGAGAACCTTGGGAATGAGCTTGATGTGCTCCTCTTCCATCATTTCCGTTCGCCACGGTCCCGCATTGACATGACAATGGCTGCAGCTCTGATTGCAGCGGTAGCCCAGATTCACTTGAAGTGTCTCAAGCTCTCCACGGTTGAGTGCAGGGAACGGCTTCGCGCTTCGCTTGGGATCTTGCTCAGTGAGGGGGGAGATGGATGTCAAGGGGAGGGGATGAGGGGACCGAGGTGTTGGTTGTGGAGAAGGCTGCAGCGCTGCTGATGAGCTATTCAGCATCAGTGCAGGAATGAGGCAATGTTTTAAACCAATCGACGTACTCATTGGGACCTCCCTTGACGAGGCAGTCAAAACGGAGTGGGTCGTCAGGATCGCTGATCCCTGAGAGCTGGCTGTTGCTCAAATTCGGGCGATCAACTTCTCCATGACTGCTATCCACAAGAACAACACGGGCTGGCCGGTCATAACTTGCACCGAGTTGTTGAAGAAGGGTTAAAAATCCTCTGTCGCTTCCTCCTCGCAACCAACCATTACCCAGTGGACAGGGCGTTGACGTCACGGTGTCACCGACGCCAACCAGCATCGGAATGGCATCGCGTTTGATGTGCTGATGACAAAGATCCAGCAGGGCTTGATGATCGTGGGGCGCGTTGCGCACATTGAACGTCTCACCAAGTGGCGCAGTCCCGGTTTTTTGTGCGATGTGCCGATTGATGAGCACGAGCAATCCCACTTCTTTGATGGCTCCCTTCAGCATGAATTGGATGTCAGTGGTTCCAACATCGCCAGGTTCTGCCGGTTTGATTCGTTCCTCACCAGAGGCATCAAGTCCCAGGTTTGGAGCGACGTGTAGAAAAAATGACTTGGGTAGTCCAGCCTCTGCTGCGGCTGACATCAGGGCATCCATCAAATCGGACAACATCAATTGCAGCTGTTTTTGGCGATCCACGTCTCCTTGGATCCTGCTGAACAGACTGTTCAGGTTGATGGTTGGTGAGACTTGCGTATCAAGAATGGCGAGCTTGAGTTCTTCCTCGAGTGCTTGGCCCTGTAAATCAGGCAGGACTTGACTCAGTTTGAAGCGCAATAGATCTTCCATCCTTTGAGGCACGGATTCCAGGAAGCTCATTTCCTCATCGCTGACCCCGGGGTGGCAAACCCTGCCAAATCGGTCTTGAAATTGAACGCCTCCCGCGGCCAGCCCTGGCAGGTAGAGCCCCTCCCGTTGGGCCTTCTGGTTGTCGCCTAAGGCTTTTTCAACGAGTCGGTTTACACCTCGCCTGCCCTCATGTTCACCGTTCGTCAGCACGCTGAACTTGTTTTGCATCGCTGCCGCCGCTTGCACGTAATCAGCGCGAAGGCTGCGGGTGAGCGGATCTTTGACAAGGGGCATGCAAACTCCGTCGAGGTCTTGCACGATCAGCAAGTCTGTCTCCGCACTCATTTCGTCACGGAGTGCATCAAGGCTTAGTGGTGCCATTGTTTGAGCGATGTCCTTAGGAGTTTTGAAGCGGTTCGAGAGCGCGATGAGGTGTTTTAGCGCAGATTTCCCATGGCTTTGCGATAAGCGGGACGACGCTCAACATGTTTGATTGTTGTTCGGATTGATGGATAGGGAGTTAGATCGATCTGGGGAAACATTAAAGGTAAATAAGCTAGATAGGCCTGAATAGCGCAATCCGCTGCTCCCCAGATGTTCCCTACAAGGGGTTGACCTGTTTCTAATTGGCGATCCAACTCTTTCATGAGACGCGGAAATTCTTTCTCTCGATGCCTTGGAACAAACAGGGCAATTGATAGGGTTGAGTTGGCAAACTGTAACCACTGGCTTGTAAGAGCTTTGTGTTCAATTGTTTGGATGTCTTCGCTATATTGCTCTGCCAAGTGCAAAAGGATTGCTCCGCTTTCAAAGAGGGTGAGAGGCTCTCCATTTGGCATTGAAATACTTGAATCAATCAGTGTTGGAAGTTTTCCAAATGGGTTGATTGCGAGGAATTCTGTGTTGTAGTTCTCGCCCTTCCGATGATCCAGTTCGATTAATTGATAGGAGATGTCTTTTTCTTCCATGTACCAACGTGGCAGGCTTGCCCTCGTTTTTGGACCTCCGTATAGCGTCAACACCATGGAACCTTCCTCAGATTTCTAAAGCTTTTGGTGATGCTTCACCCGGGGGGTTCCAGTGTTATCACAATGGCTGATTCATTGTAAATACCAATATCAAAAGGGATCCAGCGCTCCTGTCGATTCGATCAAAAGTCGTGAGATGGCTGTGGTTTGTTGGTGCGGAATCAGACTCTTATCTTTGTTGCTTGGCTGAAGACCAGCGTGATGGATCTGTATTGAATTGAACACTATTTTGTCTTTGTGCTGGTTATGGAGAAGGGCTGCCTTGTTTGTTTGACCTCATTCTTTAGGCAGTTTTAATCTTTGCTTGGCTTCTGGGCCTTTGGTGTTGAACAGCAAGAGCGCGAGATGGCTGTAGCTGCCTTGCTAGCGGGGGTTTTGAGGCGTGATTGTTTGAGCGCAGCTCCCTTTGTTCATGCCGCGAAGCATGCCCGCAGCCTGGTGCTTCCTCATCGGGAACATCGAGCTCAGCTATGCCTTCTTTAGTGTTGGGGTGTGCAAAGCGATGGGTTGATGGAGACGGTGCTGGATAGCAACTCATTTTTTTCGCCGTCTCTTGATCGGGACGCCATCCACCGCCGCATTCTGGAGCTGGAGAAAGGCAAGGTTGGCCTCTACAGCGTGGGGCTCTATCCCGCCTCCCTGGCCTACAACTGCGCCATGCAGAAAAACAGTGAGGGGCATCTATTGCTGGCCCCTCGCCCAGGTCGTGACTTGCTTGGCGCGTTTCCCGACGATGTGATTCAAGGCATGGACGAAGTCCATGTGGCAACGATTGAGGCGATGGCCACCCACGAGCTTGCTGGCAAGCGTGTGACCAACTCCTTAGCCGACCTTCTGATGCGCTGTGAGTTGGTGATCCTTAGTGCGAACAGCAACCACGTCGAGGAAGATCTGAGAGAGGCTTGTCGGCTGCGCTCGGAGCTCAACAGGGAACAGGTGGTGATTGCTTGTCTTGCTGGCTCGTTTGGTCATGATCAAATCGCCAATGAGTCTTATGTGCTCTGCGAAAAAGAGCCCAACTTGGCTTTTTTCTCAGGCTTTCATCGGCATGGAGCCTTACGAAATCCCCTGGATAGTTTCACGGCCAATTTCTGTCATCCCAATGCGTTAACGGCTCTTTTGGGCGCACGTTTGCTTGATTGTCTTTCGCCGAATATTCAGGTTTCTCCGGGGGTTCACAACGTGGAGGGCCAGTACATCAAGGCAGCTAAAAACATGGCATCCGTGTTTGCAGGCTTTGGTTACTCGTTTCACAAACAGAATCCAGGCGTTTTGCCGACGTTGCTCACGCTTCTTTTGGATCAATGCCTGGATCAGGCCGCCACGGTGTCGATGGCACGCCGCGATCGTCAACGGCTGTACAACCGCCAGCCATTTTCACTTACTGAACTCGGTTATGGCGTGCCGAGAATTGAAGCGGCCCTGGTGCGTGAAGGGGACATGGAGAAGGTTCGTGACCACACCTTTGCGCAACTCACGGCGATGGTGGCTGATGTTCGCGGCAGCATGATGATGCCCGTTTCAGGGAAGCCAACGCGGAATTTTCAGGTTGGGCAGGTGCTTTCAGATCACATGCGCCTCGAGCAGCGTTGTCCTGAAAGCATGGAGGAATTGGAAGGTTGGTGTGAAGCTGCCGGCTTACGCAAGGGCGGTCTAGAGGGGTTGAAGGCTTTGCGTTATTGGCCACAAATTGCGCGCAAATATTCCATTCCTGTTCACGATGCATCCATGATCAATTTGCTCTATATGGCTATTTATGGGCGACAAGCGACCAAAGATGTTGCTTTTTCAGTCATGACTGATAGCCGGCAATTATCTACCTATTGTCAAGAATCTGTTCGACCATCCCATAGCCGCCGTTATGCCGAGGCTTTGCAGAATCTGGACCTGCCTGAGGCGATGGATCTGATCGTTAATGCGGTGATTGCAGATAATGCAAGACGCCTGATTCGAGGCGATTCAGGGTTCGAGGATATGGAAGTTGATGATGATCCTCCGGCCTATCTCCGAGCGATGAATGTGATTGAAAATGCGCTTTAATCAATCATGATGACGTTGTCGGCCACGGATTTGTAGGGATCAGGATCACAGCTCAGAACAATCACCTGGAGGCCCCTTGAAACGGCTTCTTGCAACATCTTCAAAACGCCCTGCAAGCGCTGAGCATCCGTGTTGGTGAAGCCGTCGTCGAAGAGCAGGGGAAGACAGCCCCCATGCCGCTCTTTAAGGGTGTCAGCAATCGCGATGCGTAGGGCTGCATTCAATTGTTCTTTCATCCCGCCGCTTAATTGCTGAAAGGCAAAGAGCGTTCCCTCCCGTTGTAGGCCTAGTTGTTGCAAGCCATCTTGTGGGTCATAACCAAGCGAACAGCCGTCTTTTGGGTTGCCCAGCAGGGGTTGAAGGACCTGATTGATGTTCTGTTTAAGCGGATTGGAATAGCGCTGAGAGAGATCACTGCGCGCTTGTTGAAAGCGTTGAAGTAGATGGCTACGGGCGCGGACCAAGAGGGCTTCTTGCTGTTCAGCTTGCATGGCTAAGTCGAGCTTTGCTGAGGCTTCTGCCACTGCGGAGTGGAGATCACTCTGTCCAAGAGAGTCGCATCGTTCCAGGAGTGCACCACGCTGGCTCCCCAGCTCATGACGTTGCTCTGTGAGCTGATGCTCTAGGCGATCAAGCGTTTCTAATTCCGCTTTTGGATCGCAGATCTCTTGCCCTGGGATGGGTCGTTGAAGGTCCTGAATATGAGCTTTCAATGCCTGTTGTTGATTGATCAATGTTTGGATCAATTCTGCGAGTTGTTCCTGCGATCCCACCTCTTGTTCAAGCGTTTGATGTTGCTTTAAACGTTGCTCCTGCTCTGCTTTGAGTCGTTCTTGCTGGAGACGCTTTTGCTGCCATTGTTTCTGTTCGGCATTGTGCTGAACTTCCAGTTGCCGCATCTGTTGTTGATGGGTGTTGCTTTCGTCTTTCAACTCTCGGTAGTGAATCCGGCACGTTTCTAGGTCTTGTTCATCATCTGAACTGGGTTTCAGACCGTTGGCTGGAAGACCTTGATTGAGGGCATCCAACTGGAGACGTAACTCCTCGAGGTTGGGGAGGTTCTGTCCTGGAGGAGGAGCCAGTTGTGTTAGTTGGGCTTTTAAGAGTGCTTGCTGTTGGAGAAGGAGGTTGCGTTGTTCGTTGCGTTGTTGAGCCTCCTCAACGGAGCTTGCGTTCCAACGCTTTAAGCCAGCTTGCAAGGCACTTTGGAGGGTCTTTTGTGTGTTTTCGAGTGAGGCGAGTCCTGTTCCTTCGCCTGGGCTGATCTTTAGACGGACGTGCTCTCCAACGCCAATGCGGAAGACCCCTGCTTGTTCACATGATTCACCTTCCTTCAGATCTGATCCCTCAATGGAAATGGTCTGATCTGCCGATTCCACCAGAACTTTGGAGGCCATGCTCTCGATGCGAATCGCGATGGCCCGAAGCTCCTCTTGGGTTTTGTTCAGTTGCTGCAGGTCTTGGGCGGTCCCGGCGTCGATCTTGTTGAACGCCGCGTTGAGTTGCTGTTGCTGTTCGGTTAAGCGTTGGCGTTCCTGATCCTGGAGATGGAGACTCTCAAGGCGCCGTTGCAGGTCATCGCGGTCCTTTCGTTGTCTCAGCAAGAGGCCCTGTTCCTCCAGGGTTTGTTTTTTTTGTTCGAGTTCTGCGGTCCGCTTCTGTGCCGCTTTGATTTGGTTGCTGGCCGCGTTGCAGGTTGTCTCTAAATCTTTGAGTTCACGCTCCAAGCTGGCCAGGCTGCGCTCGCAGGCAGTGCTGTCAGCCGAAAGCTGGCGCAAGCTGGCACAGCTTTTTTCGAGTTGCTGCTGCTGCAGGGTGAGTGGCTTCAATTGTTGAAGCGCTTCCTGCCACTGAAGCAATCGTTGGCGCTGTCGTCGGAGTTCAGGCAATTGCTCGCGTTCCAGGGCGCGCAGCTTGGTTTCAACCCGATCGAGCTCCTCACAGGACAGCTCAAACCCCTGCAGTTGTTCCAGGCTTGAAGCGTGATGCTCCTTGGCGGCTTTAAGAGCTTCTTGCCGCTTCCACAGTTCGCTTTGCTGACGAACGCCTCGGCTGCTCAAGCTTTCGGAGACCAGGCGTTCGAGTTGGGTGTGAACGCGTTGATCCAAGGGTGATTGCAGTGATTGCTCGGCTTGTTGTTCCAAGCATTCGATCAAGCTGTTGAGGTCGTAGTGCTCATGGCCGAGGCTCAGCAAGTCGCGACCCGATTCCCCCTGCTTGACCCAAAGATGGGCCCAGCGGCTGGGCAATGTTTTGTTCACCTGCCTGCTGTTGAGGATCTCGTCAACGCCGAGCAAGTGGGCTAGCTGATCCTCAGCGGCTGATCCAATCAGAGCCGCCTGCCCTTTGGCTGCCAATTGGGTGGTGCCACTGGGTCCGCTGAAGCGTTTGAGCAGGGTCCAGTGTTGTTGGCTGGCTTCAAATTCCAGCTTGATTTGGGGGTGGCCGGCATGGAGCTGGGAACGCAGATCCTGCGCTGCCGTCCCACTGGCGGCCGCACGCACAAACAGGGTTCGATGCAGTGCCTCCACCAGGGAACTTTTGCCGCTTTCATTGGCTCCGCCAATGACCGTTAACCCTGGAGCAAAATCAAGAACCAGTTCTTGATGGCGGCGAACGCTGGTGAACTCACTGCGAATCAGCCGCATGAAGCCTCCTGATCCTCTGCTTCTTCCAGCACAATCCTCTGCAATTCGAGCAGCGCTTGTTCGAGCATGGCCCGATCTGTTGCGTTGTGCTCAGCGCCGGGGGCGGTAGCGCTGTTGTCATCCAATTCAGCTGCAAGCTCTGTTGTGATGCCCCTGATCAAGGGCGCATCGTCGCGTTGCAGAAATCTTTGAAATTCTCCTGGTTCCGGCCTGCGCTTGGGCATCCCGCGAATTCTGAGGTGGAGAAGTTGTTGATCTAAATCTTGCAAATGCTGTTGCAACTGTTGGTGCTCTTGAAAAGAAAGTTGGCCGCTGAGCTCAATCCTCACAAGATCTTTCCCAACCTTGCGCCCCACAGAGGACGCGATTGTTTTTTTGAGGCCTTGAAGATCAGCCCCACTGTTCAGCTTGGCGTCGATCCTGTGCCATGACATGGCCCCTGTTGCCATCGGAGTGACCTCTGGAGTCCGTTGTCGGTGCACGTCCACCAGAAGGGCTTGCGAGCGTTGGTCGTGAGAACTTGTGGGGAAACGATCGGGTTCAGGGGTGCCGGAATACCAAGCGCGTGGGTTCATTTGGGTCAGGGCATGCCAATCCCCTAGAGCGATGTAGTCCACCTCCTCTTCAGGCCATCGATCGAGATGCAATTGGTTGACCTGTGCCTCTGCACCAAAGCCCTGAACGGAGCCATGGGCGAGTACGACCCTGGGCTGATCGTGGGGCAACGCACTCCAGTTCAGGGATTCCAGCCACTCTGCGGGGCTGCGACTGTCTCTTTGGCGCAGCAATGGGCAAGGAAGTAGCACCATGCCTGCCATGACCTGAGGCTCTTTTTGCAGGAGAAGCTGCAAGTTCGGGCAACGCTCCCGCATTTGACGTTGCACATCTCGGCGCTGCCAGATGCCACCAGCACCTCCATGGTCATGGTTTCCAGGAATGACCAGCACAGGACAGCTGATCGAAGCGATGGCTTCCATCACCTCCATCACAATGCCTGGCGCCACCGTGCTCGAGTCGAATAGATCACCGGCTACCAGGACGGCATCAAGGTTGTGTTCGCTTGCTGTTGAAGCGATACGGGATACGGCATTGATCCGTTCTTGCTGAAGTCGGGCTCGTTTTTGAGGATCCTCAATCCAGTGATACGGCTTGCCGATTTGCCAGTCAGCCGTGTGAAGAAAACGTGGCACCGTTGCTGAGTGGGTGTTCTGACCCCATGCTGCCGCTTCCCGGCTCTTTTTCCGCACACTCAGCGCTGGCGGATCAGCAGATACACGGCATTGTTTCGTCCTGAGTCTCATGCGATTCGTCATGGCCGATGCCACCACCAGGCTTTACCCATCGCTTGACGCGATTGCAGGACTGTTTCACCCGCCCGAGCAAATCACCTCGATTGACACGCTTGGCTCTGGAAACGTGAACGACACCTTTTTGGTGTCCCTGGCAGCGGATGCGGATTGTCGGGCCTTTGTCATGCAGCGTCTGAACACAAGCGTGTTCGAAAAGCCCGAGCTGGTCATGCGCAATTTGCTTGCCTTGGGCACGCATGTGCAACAACGTTTGGCGACCGATCCCCCTGAATTGGCTGGACGGCGTTGGGAGATTCCCAAGGTTCTCCCCACACGCCATCGCAAAGGCCATTGGGTTGAGCACAACGGTGAGTTTTGGCGCTCGATTTCCTACATCGGAGCGGCCACCACGAGTGATGTGATCCGCGATGCTGGCCATGCCCGAGAGGTGGGGTATGGATTGGGAATGTTCCATCACCTGATCAGTGATTTACCCACTGGCGACTTGGCAGACACCCTTGAAGGCTTCCATATCACTCCCAGCTATCTCAACCATTTCGACACTGTTTGCCGAGATCAAACCCAGTGGATTGAGAAGCAGTTATCTCTCGATCCGCGCCTGAAACGTGCGCTTGATTTCGTGGAACGTCGTCGCGACTGCGTGGATGTGTTGGAAGCGGCCTGCGCACGCGGTGAGCTGCAACGACGCCCGATTCATGGAGATCCCAAGATCAACAATGTGATGCTCGATGAGCGCAGTGGTCGCGCGGTGGGATTAATCGATCTGGATACGGTCAAGCCCGGATTGGTGCACTACGACATCGGCGATTGTTTGCGTTCTTGCTGTAACCCTCTTGGCGAAGAGACCTTGGAGGTTGAGATGGTGAAGTTCGATCTCAATCTCTGTCGGGCGATTCTTGAGGGCTATCTCGCGATGGGCCGTTCTTTTCTTTCTGAACAGGATTTTCGCTATCTACCAGACTGCATTCGTTTGATTCCGTTTGAGCTTGGGTTGCGCTTTTTAACCGACTATCTGGATGGCGATCGTTACTTTCGTACAGAACGACCGTCTCACAATTTGGATCGTGCCTTGGTGCAATTCGCGCTGACCCAATCGATCGAAGTCCAGGGGGATGACCTTCAGCTCATGATTCGCGAACTTTCAGGAGCGTGCTGAAATGTCGCGCCATCCCGTGATGGTCCGGCAGGTTTGCCCGCTCCTTCCGCAAGAACCCCAAGAATCACCCAATCTTTTGCTCAGTGCTGAGTTTGTTTGGCGTGAAGGAGGCGTTCTTGAACTCAGCTACAACCTTCGTCCTTCCCAGCGTGATGGCGATTTGCTCGCGCTTGCGTTGCCTTGCTCAGAGCCAACATCAGGTCTAGCGACAGGTCCATTGCAGGGGGATCGCCGCGATGAGCTTTGGAAGCACAGTTGTTTTGAGGCGTTCATCGGCTTGCCCGACTCTCAGCAGTATTGGGAATTAAACGTATCGCCGTTGGGTCACTGGAACCTTTACAGCTTTGAGCGCTATCGGCAGAGTGGCTCTGGGTTGGTGGAGGCCTTGCCACCAGCCGTCACCGTCCGACAAACGCGACGGGACTTTCGTTGTGATGTGGTCTTGGATTTACGTCCTTGGTGGCCGATTGAGGGCATGCCTGAACTGGGCTTGACGATGGTCCTCGAGGAAACCAATGGCCGTCTCAGCTATTGGGCGCTCTCCCATCCAGGGGAGGCTGCAGACTTTCATGACCGTCGCAGCTTTTTGACCTGTTGATGGATCGTCGAAGCTTTTGATGATGACTTCAGTCCGCCGCCTCCTGATCTCTCTTTCCCTCTTGGCGATTCCCCTGGCCTGGGGCTGTGGCTCCCCTGCCCTCCAGGACCCCAACAATCAAGAGCAGGGAGTCTCGGAACAGGTTGAACCAACGGAGCTCGCTCTTCCAGCTCTCCCTACGAGTCCAGATCTTCCCCGCGCTCCTTCTGGAGCGCACTATCCGCTGTTTCCGGCGAACCCTGATCAGCTCGCTCAATTGTTGTCAGAGATTGAGCTGGCCATACGCAATCCGGACGTCTCCTCAGAGGCCATTCCCCCTCTGGCTCATCAGCAACAGGTGCTCTATCGGGTGTTGTCGCATCGCCCTGCTCTCGCCAATCAGGTGAGATCCAAGCTCGATGAGCGCTGGCGCTGGGTGTTTGATCAGCACATCGCAGCTCGGCGCTCGTTTCTTGCCATGCATCGTGGCCCTGCTTCCTCCACGCTTCCGGCCTGGCGGATTCAGACTCCGGCTCCTCCAGATCAATTGCTCAAGGCTTACCGCAGTGCTTCAGCGTCCACAGGGATCGATTGGGAGATTCTGGCTGCTGTGAATTTGGTCGAAACGGGGATGGGTCGCATTGATGGCATTTCCGTCGCCAATGCTCAAGGTCCCATGCAATTTCTACCGACAACCTGGACGGAACCTGGAATTGGCCGGGGTGGTGACATTCGCGATCCATGGGATGCCATCCATGCGGCGGCACGCTATTTGGTGCGCCGTGGTGGCCTTCAGGACATCCGGAAAGGACTCTGGGGGTACAACAACAGCGATCATTACGGCAGGGCTGTGGTCCATTACGCCGACCTCTTGAAACGGGATCCTCTCGCCTATCGCGGTTTGTATCACTGGCAAATTCACTACGCCTCGTCGGCGGGTGATCTCTGGCTTCATGAGGGGTACAACCAGCAGCAGCCCACAAACGTCTTGGAGTATTTGCGTCAAAACCCGCACAGTCGTCCTGCAGGTTGAGGCTTAGAAACTGGCGTGATCGCCTTTGACCTCTACGATTCCGATCAGATGAAGGCTGAGCTCTTTGGCGAAGGAACTGACGCATCGAGCCGATGAGCTCAAGACCCTTGGCTGGTCCACGGACGAAGTGGCCCGATACGCCGAGCTATGGGACTATCGCCAGCGTTGGGGAGCAATGAACCTCGAACGTGAGGATCGTTTGTTCCTGCGTAAGGCTGAAGCCGCACTCCCAGTGATTGTTTCGGGCAAGGCTGCAGCGAAAAAGGCGATCAACGAAAAGTCCTATTACCGCTGGCTCTGTTTCCATCTAGAGGCGATGGATACGGCTGAAGCCGGGTATTCCTTACCCGAAGGATCCCGTGGTGCTTGGCCGATCTTGCTGGAGGAGGAGAGACGTTTGCTCGATTACTACCAGCCAGTTCTTGGGCTTCCCGACACGATTAAGGCCAAAGCATTTGATGCGGTCCGGGAAGAACTCGCGGCCCAGGCTGGTCCTCTCGCCGCTGCAGATGGTCAGACCAAGAATTACGACTTCATGGCTGCCTTAAAAGAACTCAAGGCGCAAGAGAACAGCAAGTGGCGTCATTTGCGCGAGCAGGAGGGTGACCAGCCCTATCCAGTGCTCAGTGCTGAAGCAGCAAGCTCCTTCCGATCAGAAGTGCGCAGTCGCTTTGGCCCTCTGATGCGTGACACGCTTCCATCCCTTGCTGAGACTGAAAAACCGGCACCTGACGACAATTGGAACCCTGCAATGGAAGTTGCGAGCTAGAACGGAGTTATCCGTATTTCGGCCTTGACATCACAACGTTTCGAGACCCTTCAGTTGCATGCTGGTCAGGTCCCTGACCCCACGACAAACTCTCGGGCGGTCCCGATCTACCAGACCAGCTCCTACGTGTTCAACAACGCTGAACACGGCGCCAACTTGTTTGGGTTGAAGGAATTCGGGAACATCTACACCCGGTTGATGAACCCCACGACGGATGTCTTTGAAAAGCGCGTTGCTGCTTTGGAAGGTGGGGTGGCGGCTGTCGCCACCGCCTCGGGGCAGTCAGCTCAGTTTTTGGCGATCACCAACTGCATGCAGGCAGGAGACAACTTTGTTTCCACGTCCTTTCTGTACGGCGGCACCTACAACCAATTCAAGGTGCAATTTCCGCGCCTAGGAATCCAGGTCAAGTTTGCTGATGGCGACGATGTCGCCAGCTTTGCGGCGCAGATTGATGACAACACCAAGGCGATCTATGTGGAAGCGATGGGCAACCCCCGCTTCAACATTCCCGACTTCGCTGGCCTCTCTGCACTCGCGAAGGAACGGGGCATCCCTCTGATTGTCGACAACACCCTCGGAGCGGCGGGAGCCTTGATTCGACCGATTGAGCATGGCGCCGATGTGGTGGTGGAGAGTGCGACGAAATGGATTGGTGGTCACGGCACCAGCCTTGGTGGAGTGATTGTGGATGCCGGCACCTTCAACTGGGGGAATGGCAAGTTCCCGTTGATGAGTCAGCCGAGTGCCGCGTATCACGGCCTTGTGCACTGGGATGCCTTTGGTTTCGGGAGTGACATCTGCAAAATGCTGGGGTTACCCGATGAACGCAACATCGCCTTTGCGCTCAGAGCAAGGGTGGAGTGTCTCCGCGATTGGGGACCGGCCATCAGTCCCTTCAACAGCTTTTTGTTGCTGCAAGGCCTTGAAACCCTGAGCTTGCGCGTGGAGAGACATGCGCAAAATGCGATGGCGCTGGCGTCCTGGTTGCAGGAGCATTCCAGTGTTGCTCATGTGAGCTATCCCGGATTGCCTAGCGACCCTTATCACGCAAGTGCCAAGCGCTATCTCACCAACCGTGGGATGGGCTGCATGCTGATGTTCTCCCTGAAGGGTGGCTACGACGATGCGGTGCGTTTCATCGACAGTCTCAAGTTGGCCAGCCATCTCGCCAATGTGGGCGACTCCAAGACGCTGGTGATTCACCCAGCCTCCACGACCCATCAGCAGCTCAGTGCTGATGAACAAGCTTCAGCTGGTGTGACTCCCACCATGGTGCGCGTGTCTGTCGGTTTGGAACATATCGATGACATCAAGGCTGATTTTGAGCAGGCGCTGGCGAGCTGAGTAGGCAGAGGTGGTCGGTCACTTGGAGCCCGAGGCCCAGGTGATCGATTCTCCGTGCAGTCATGGAGATGGGCTGTGGCTACCTTGAAAAGACCACACCATGCATAGAAAGGCCGCTCGTCATTGAATACATGATGGATCAAACTCAGTCAGTGGAAGGGATCTGAGCTGATGGCGCTCATACTTCCTAGGAACTATCACAAGATCACCGCTGTTGAACGGAACCGGATCTCTTGGATTGAACCTGAACAAGCCGAGCGTCAGGACATCCGGCCCCTGCGCATTGGCATTCTCAACATCATGCCCCTAGGGAAGCAGTACGAATTCAACCTCTTGCATCCTCTGGGTCTTTCGGTTCTTCAGATTGAACCGATCTGGATTCGTCTTCAATCGCATGCGTACCGAAGTTGGGACCAGGCCCATCTCAACCAGCACTACGTGAGTTGGGAGGAGGCTCAGTCCCAGCGTCCATTGGATGGATTAATCATTACCGGTGCTCCAGTGGAACACCTGGCATTTGAGGACGTCACCTATTGGCCAGAATTGGTTGAGCTGATTAAGGAAGCTCGTCACTCTTGTGCCAGCACTCTGGGCCTCTGTTGGGCTGGGTTTGCTCTGGCCTATCTCGCTGGAGTGAACAAGGTGACGTTCGATCGGAAATTGTTTGGGGTGTTTCCGATGCGCAGTCTTGTGCCTGGTCATCCGCTCATGGGAACGCAGGATGATCAATTTCTCTGTCCCCAAAGCCGTCATGCGGGTTTGCCGGATGCGGCGATGGAATCGGCGCAACGCCAGGGGCGACTGAGGCTTCTCGCCCATGGAGAGAAGGTGGGTTACACCATTTTTGAGACGCCAGATCAGCGTCAGCTCATGCATCTTGGCCATCCCGAATACAACGTTGGGAGGCTGCAAGGGGAAATGGAGCGCGATCGCGCCCGTGGTGATGTTCCACCGCCTGAAAACTTTGATGCGGATCACCCGAGAACGCTCTGGCGTTCCCATCGCAATTTGCTCTTTCAGCAGTGGTTGTGGTTCTGCTACCACCGTGTGAGTCTTCAGTCCTAACCAGAACGGCGCCCCCTCTAGCAGGAGAGGGAGTGCCCGCTAGGAGGACAGGGCTCCCTTTTTTGCGGCTGTTTTGATTGGAGCTGGGGTTTCGCTCGGCCGCTGAGCAGCATCGCGATTGAGCTCCCGCTCCAAGGCGGCAATCCGTCTTTCTCTGAGGCAGTGCCGACAGCCACCTGTGGTTTGCAGATGTTTCTCAGGCGTGATGTTGATCAGTTGCACCGGATGGTCGTTGCAACGAATTTTGACCGGACTCTTGTAGCTGCGGTATTTGATCTCTGAATAATCAAAGTGTTCACCGAAGCGCTCATGCGCCCGTTTGAGAAACTCCGATTCCGTGATACGAGCTGCCATGGAAAGAATGTATGGGTAGTTCGCTCGAAGTTTTCGTCTCTGTTATGGCTCGTTACTGGTTTGTTGTTGGCAAGACCCTCGATCGATGAGCTGGAACCATCGTGTTGGCTGGCTTGAACCGCAGGCTTCGGCTTACTGGTTTGGACTGTGTCAGGAACAGATCGTCTGGGAGCAGCCCCAAGTTCGGGTTTACGGCAAGGTCCATCCTGTGCCGCGATTGGCGGCTTTCCTTGCGGACGCTTCAGTGTCGTATCGCTATAGCGGTGTGACGCATCGAGGCCAGGGATGGCCCGACTGGTTTACGCCTTTGCTTGAGAAGGTGAATGAGAGTTGCTCGGCTCCATTCAATGGATGCCTGTTCAATCTCTATCGGGATGGAGACGACCGCATGGGTTGGCATGCTGATGATGAACCGGAGATTGATGCCAACTATCCAATCGCCTCCCTTTCGTTTGGTGCCACCAGGGCTTTTCAGTTTCGGCATCGCCAGAGCCAGTGCCGAGAGGAACTAGCGCTTGCAGATGGGGATCTGCTGGTGATGGAGCCTGAGTGTCAACGCTTGTGGATGCATGGCCTTCCGGTCCGCAGGAGGGTCCGCACGGCACGGTTGAACCTCACGTTCCGAGTCTTTCTGCCATCGTCTTCAGCAGCCAAGCCCAAATCGGAATTGTGATCATTGCGATCAGGGTGCTGCGCCAAATGAGCTGTGCTGCTGCCGTGCTGTCTGCCTGTTCGGTTTCTGCGATCAGAAGCACGGAAATGGCCGTGGGGGCTGCAGCCTGCAAGACAAGGGCCTGACGCGCGATAGAGCTGATGGGAAGGATCAAGCTGAGTCCAAACAGAAAGGCAGGAAAGAGCAAAAGCTTGCAGACCAGCGCAGCATTCAACAGGTTGGCGTGAGGGCGCTGTGTTTGCTCAGGGTGTCTCTGCTCAGGGTCTCTCTGTTCAGGATGCGTTGCTGCTGACCTCTCCTCTGCAAGGCCTGCGAGTCGCATGCCCACAACGATCAAGGCCAGCACGATGACCACCCTTGAAGGCATCCAGAGTGCGGTCGTAATCGTTGCTTGCCATGGCGTTGCCATCACAAGCAAGGCTCCCAGGAGTCCTCGTGATGCTGGACTCGAACTGAGGTGGTTGACTAACTCACGCCAACGGTAAGGATGAGCCTCCGGCCTAGCTCCTGCGAGCCAGATGGGTCCGAGTCCCCAACAAAGCAGGGTTGCGCCCAAGTCGTAGCCGATGCTGATCGATAGGGCCTCCGGGGGGAGTAAGGCCAGGGCGACCGGAATCCCGAAATAAGCCGTGTTGCCGACGCAACTTCCCAGTTGAAGCGTGGGTGATAGCCGCTGATTGCCGCCTTCACGCCAACTGTTCAGCATCAGCAGCATGACCATGATGGCGGCCGCGGCGATGGCGGCCGTGCTCACCAGGGAGCTATTCAATCCACCCTTCAAGAGCAAGCCCATCAGGCTGATGGGAACGCCGTAGCGCACGAGTGGCGTCGCTAGCGGTTTGATCCACCCCGGTTTGAAGCGTCCAAGCAGATATCCACTAAGAAGGCCTGGAATGAGTTCAACCAGGAGGCGATCAATCGCGGTGTCTGCCAGATCTCGGTAAAGACTAGGAACATTCGCGATGATGTGCCAAAGTCTCAGCTGTCCTACGACCGGTGCTCAGTGGCTGTTTCGGCTCCTTTCTGTTCCATCCCCCAGAGAGTTGTTCGGCTCAGTGAGGCCTTGCAAGCTCAACGTGAGCGCTTGCAGGAGCGTTTGGCTGAGCAAATCAACAGCCTCCCCGTTGGCAATGAAAGCTGGCTGCAGACCGAAAGGGAGCTTGTGGCAGCTGAGCGGGCTCTGCACCAGTTGGATGGCCGTTGTCAGTTGGTCATTTGATTGAGAAAGCGCCTGCTGCGCTCTTCTTTGGCATGACTAAAAAATGTCTTGGCGTCGGAAAGTTCAACCACTTTTCCCGCGTCCATAAACAGCACCCGGTCAGCGACCTCACGGGCAAATCCCAGCTCATGGGTGACGACCACCATGGTCATTCCTGCTGAGGCCAGCGTGCGCATGGCATCGAGAACTTCTTTGACGCGCTCTGGATCGAGAGCACTCGTGGGTTCGTCAAACAGCATCACCTCTGGATCCATCGCCAAAGCTCTGGCGATGGCGACCCGTTGTTGCTGCCCGCCACTGAGCTGGGCGGGACGTTTCATGGCCTGATCAGCAATCCCCATTTGGCTCAACAGCGCCATGGCCCTGAGTTCCGCCTCTTTTTTATTCGTCTTTTTGACACGGATTGGCGCCAAGGTGATGTTGTCGAGGATGGAGAGATGGGGAAACAAATTGAACTGTTGAAACACCATTCCAACCCGGCGCCGGATTCGTTTGATCTGTCGTTCGTCATGGTTGGAATCCAGCTGAATGCCAACGATTTCCAGCTGACCTTCATCAATGCTTTCCAACCCATTGAACGTGCGGATCAAGGTGCTTTTTCCTGAACCAGAGGGCCCCATGACCACAAGAACTTCGCCAAGGCTGACGCTGAGATTGATCTCATCAAGGGCTCGATGATCGTCGGAATAGGACTTGCTGACGGACTGCGCTTGGATGGCAATGGACATGGTGTTTTGGAAGTACGAGCGGTCTTAGGAGCCAGTCGATAAGAGGCCTTGACGTTCAATTCGCTTTGCCAAAAGGGCCATCCCTGAACAGAGCAGCCAATAGACACCGGCGAGCCAGACATAAACCTCAAGATGACGGCCGATGTATTCAGGGTTTGCGAGCAAGCTTCTGCTAATTCCTAGTAGCTCGATCAATCCAAGAATGGCCATCAAGCTGGTGTTTTGCAGCAACCCGATCGCTTGGTTGGTTAAGGCCGGAACAGCAATTCTCAGGGCCTGCGGAAGAATGATCAGTCTCATCGTGAGGGACGTATTGAGACCGAGGGCCGCGGCCGCTTCCCCTTGGGTGGGCGGGATGGACTGCAGTCCTCCGCGCACATCCTCAGCGACATAGGCCGCGGCAAACAGTGCAAACGCCATCACCGCTCTCAAGACTCGGTTGATTTCGATTTCAACCGGGAGGAAGAGCGGTAGAAGCAATTGCCCAAAGAACAACACCGCAATGAGAGGGACGGCACGCATGAGGTCGATGTAGAGGCGGCAGAGCATCGCCACCAAACCCAAATGGGATGTTCTGCCGATCGCAAGCGCGACACCCATGGGTAGGGCAAGCGCCCCACTCGCTGTTGTCAGCAGCAATGTGAGTGTGAGCCCGCCCCAGGCGCGAGATGGCACGGCTTGAAGGTTGGCGGATCCGGCCAGCAGGACAACTCCGGTGGGCACCATCAGGATCCATGCCCATGGCAAGAGAGGCTGGAGGCGTTTCAGAGCTTGAGGTAAACGATCACTGCCCAGAGTGGTGATCGTCAAGATCAGGATGAGGACCATCCATAGCAAAGGCCGCCAGCGTTGATCAGCGGGATAGCTGCCAAAGGCATACAGCGGAATGTTGTGAGTCACCACCCGCCAATCAGCCCCAGTGATCAGCCAGGATCCGGTTGACCAGAGAGCCCAAGCAATCAACCCGAGGATGAAAACGCTGAATGCGGCCTCAATCGGTTTTTGGCGCCAACGTTGATAACGCCGCTGCCGAGGCTTGAATCGGCTCGCCATTAGCTGGCGGCTGGTGGAGCATCTGTGGGCTTGAGCAAGTTCAAGGCTGACAGGAAAAGAGAGACTCCAAAGATGGTCCCCAAAGCCCAGAGGCTGTCAGAAGGCCATTCGATCACCAGCAGCAATCCGAGGACGGCCGTCACGATTCCATCCACCACCACAAGCCCGCGTGCGGGTGCATTCGTACTGGCTCCTGTTGCCAATTCCATCACCCCTTCCACAAGCAAGAGGACACCTGCAAACAGCGTGAGACTGATTTCACTGTCGATCGGGTCGATCAGAATGAAGACAGCACCGCCGATATAAAGCAGGCCTGACAAACCTTTAAAGAGTTTTCCTTGATTGTTTGGAATATCTCCAATCCGAAGCAGTTGATTCAGCCCAGCCACGAACACAATTCCCCCTAATCCAATGGTGAGAAGGGTTGCTGATGCAAAGGGCAGCAAAATGGCTGCAATGGACGCCACAATTAAAAGGACTGCGGCGATACGGCGAGTATTCATAAAAGCGGACTGCTGCAGGTTCAGTTTAATGATGGTGCTGGCCCTTTAAAACAGCTCGGTTCAGCAGCTGCATGCCCCCATTGATCAGCAAGTTCAGGAGCAGAAAACTGAGCAAAAGCAGCAAAAATCCCTCGATTGCGCGTCCTGTTTGGGTGATGGTTGTGTCACTCACCGCATAGAGATCGGCGTAGCCAACGGCAATCGCCAAGGTGCTGTTTTTGGCCAGATTCAAATATTGACTGCTCAGGGCAGGCAGGATTGCAGGAAGGGCCTGGGGAAGCACGATGCGGCGTAAGCCCAGGCCCTCCGTCATGCCAAGACTGCGGAAGGCCTCCCACTGACCACGTGGCACGGAATCGAGACCACCGCGAACCACCTCCGCAATCGACGCTCCCGTAAACACGCTGAGTCCAAGCAGGACGGCTGCAAACTCCACACTGAGCGTGACTCCGAGCAAGCTGATCCCCTGATTCGACAGGTGAATAACTGCTCCAAGGGGTGCCAATGGCTCGGAAGGAAGTCCCAGGAAGGCAACGAAGTACCAGAACAGAAGCTGCAAGAGAAGGGGGATCTGACGAATCAATCCCACATAGAGAGCTGCTAACTGTCTCAACAAGGGATTGAGACTGCGCCGAGCAGCACCGGTGGTGACCCCAAGCAGGGTGGCCAACACAATCCCTGCAACGATCACGCGCAAGCTGTTCAGCCATCCCATCAACAAGGCCCAGGCTGTGCTGTCTGAAGGTTGATAAGCAAGCGGGTGCTCACTGAGCGCGAAACCTGCGGGTCGCCATAACCAATCAAAACTGAGCCCTAGGCCCGTTCTTATCAAATTGACGGCGAGGTTATTAATCAGAATCCCCATCACCGTGAGGAGCCCAATCACGATGACGACCTGCCACCACCAGCGTTTCGAACGATTCATTGGAACGGGGGTGAGGTCAGCACACCTCCATTGCTGTGCAGATGATTGAGGCCTCTCGGGATCGGCACGGCGCTTTTAGGGCCGAGATGTCGATCATAGATTTCACCGTAATTTCCTACTGCTTGGATCACTTTGACAATGAAATCGTTGTTTAAACCTAGCTTTTGACCTAAATCACCTTCTATGCCAAGAAAGCGCCTCAGTTGAGTGAGTTCAGGTCGGCGTTTGGCTTCTTCAACTTTGTCTCCAATATTTTGTTGGTTAATGCCTAATTCTTCCGCGGCGATCAATGCATAGATCACCCAGCGCATGGCGTCGGTGAGTCGCTGATCACCACCTGCTGCCAGTGGAGCGAGGGGCTCTTTGCTCAAGACTTCAGGGAGAATGACGTGTTGCTCGGGGTTGTTAAAGCCGGATCTGGCCGCAGCGAGCTGAGAGCGATCGGAGGTCATGGCGCTGCAGCGACCTTGGAGGTAGCCAGCGATCACTTGATTGAGATCCTGATACTTGACCGGTTTGTAGTCGATCCCTCTGGCCTGAAAGGCATCGTTGAGGTTTTGCTCGGTGGTTGTACCTGAGCCCACGCAGATGGTTTTGCCCTTGAGGTTGCTGAGCTTGGTGATTCCACTGTTGCGTTTGACCAAGAGCCCCTGCCCGTCGTGGAACACAACGGGAGCGAAGCTGACGCCGTTTCCTCCCGCAGCATCTCTGCTGAGGTTGAACGTGGTGTTGCGCGATAGGAGATCAATTTCTCCAGTTCGGAGCGCAGTGAATCGTTCGGGAGCGGTCAGAGACCTGTACTGCACCTGATCTGGGCTTCCAGTAAAGGCTGCAGCAAAGGCTCGGCAGACGTCTACATCCAGTCCTGCATAGGATCCATCCCTTTGTAGAAAACTAAAGCCGGGAATTTTGCCGCTGACTCCACAGCGAAGTTCTGTTCTCCGTTTGATCAGATCAAGTCTTGAAGCACCGCCTTCTCCGAGGGTGGCACATCCATTCAAAATGAATAGGAGAGAAACCAGCGGCAGTGCAAGAAGACGGACTCTCATCTGATTGTCTCTGGTAGGGATCAAGTGTGTCAGAGCTCGTTCATCAGGGGGAACGATCTTGTCAATCCAAAGAACTGGTTTAGTTTTCACACGTGTTCGTGAACAGCTCGATGATGCGAACCTTTGTGGGATCGGCCCTGTTTTCGGCTCTGATTTTATTTGGCATGGTTCCTCCAGTGATGGCCTGGAAGGAAACTGATCAACAGGCTTATTACAATAAAATGTCCCTTTTAAAAGTAATGCTTGAGGGGGCTCGAATCAGGGCTGTTGAAACGAATGATTTGCAAACCCTTTGTCTGATCATGAGCATCGGTAACGATGTGACCGTTCGCTATGTCGAATTGAATCCTAATGATGTTGAGATCAGGAATCGTCTCGAAGGCATGCGCAATGACATGACGGCTTGTTTGGCACTCCTCTACAACAAGAAATAGTGCTCAAGCTAATTCACCCTCAACCATGACTGCCCTCAGGTTGACTTCCAATCTTTTCAAACAGATTCAAGCTTTCTTTGTTTAACCCCTCCACATTCACGACAGATCCGCCAAGTCTGAGCTTGCGAATGAGTTGGTTGAGTGCTCCAACGCCGCTTTGATCCCAAATGTGTGCCTGGCTCATGTCAATGGTGATTCTGGCTGGGTGATCGTGTACGTCAAATCCTTGTAGGAAATAAATCTTGCTTACAAAGAACAATTGTCCACTGACGACATAGCGACTTTCGTCTTCACTGATTTTGATCGCTTCAACGCGGATCACTTTTGCGACTTTGCGGCTGAATAAAATGCCTGCAAGGGCCACACCTGCCAATACACCTAGAGCAAGGTTGTGGGGCGTGGTGAGCATGGTGACCGCGAACGTCATCAGCATCACGGCCGTGTCACTTTTGGGGATATTGCGAATATTGCGCAGCCCAGCCACATCGGCTGTGCTCACGGCGATTCCAATCATGACTGCGACCAGCGCGGCCATGGGGATCTGCTTTAGCCAAGCGCTGGCAAGCAAAATCATCGCTAAGAGGCTGATCCCCGACGACAGGGTGGAGAGACGTGTACGTCCACCGTTGTCGATGTTCATGACGGACTGGCCGACCAAGGCGCAGCCAGCCATTCCGCCGAACAAGGAGGACACGATGTTTGCAATTCCCTGGCCTTTGGCTTCCGTATTTTTATTTGAATTAGAGTCAGTTCTCTCGTCAAGAATGTCTTGGGTGAGGAATGTTTCCATGAGGCCAACCAGCGAGATTGAAAGTGCTGTTGGCAAGACAATCCCAAACGTTTCAAGACTGAAAGGAACCCGTTGATTGCTTACATCGCCAAAGGGAAGGTTAAACATAGGAAGGCCATTAGGAAGCTCTCCAAGGTTCATAACCTTGGGAATATCCAGATTCAGCCCCATGCTGATGGCTGTAATAACAATGATCGCTACTAGTTGAGAAGGCAGGACGCGTGTGATGCGCGGTAGGCCATAAATAATGACAAGACCAAGCAAAACGAGGGCCCAAACAACGGGAATTTGACTTCCACTGAGGGCCTGCATGGCATGGTCATGGCCGGCTTCTCCAAAGTGAAGGTTGATTCCCAATTGAGGAAGTTGAGCCTGAAAGATCAATAAAGCAAGAGCATTCACAAATCCGCTTAAGACACCCAGAGGCACGAATCGCATCTGATAAGCCAGGCGTAAATATCCCCAGAGAATTTGGAAGACTCCGGTGAGAATTCCTGCCGCCATCAAATAGGCCAGCCCCAGGCCTTCCCCACGCGCATTTCCTGTCGCGACCAATCCGGTCATCAACAGGGCTGTCGATCCCGTGGCGGAGGTGATCATCGCCGTTCGTCCACCGACGAAGGCAATTGTTATGGAGAGGCAAAAGGCTCCAAACAATCCAACTCTGGGATCCACGCCTGCGATCCCAGAGAAGGCGATCGCTTCTGGAATCATGGCGAAGGCCACGACCAGGCCTGAGAGAACATCCCGTCTCGGATTGCTGAACCAGTTCTGAAGTCCCATTGCGGGAGAGGAAGCCATGGGCGTCAGTGCCACTTTCTGTTCAGGGACCGTATCTCAGAGAGGTGGCAGCAACCCGTGGGGATCGTGATGTGTCTTCAATTGATTGAGGCCTGGCAGCCAGTCTTGAAAGGCGTCATGGAGTTCCGCCTTGTGGCACGACAGGTGGGGATGGATCTGAGCGAGGTGAGCACCTGGGCAGTAGTCAGAGACAAGGTTGTTGGTCTGCCATAACCACTCCAGTGCTTGGTCTCGCCCCTTGGCATCACCTGCGGACCAAGTGGCCGTAAACCATGGTTTCCAGATCGCATCGCGATGAAGGAAGGAGGTGCGTGAAACGGGAACCTGAGAACTCTTCCCACCAAGTTGTTGGGCACTGATTTGGCATCCGGGGTGAGGACGCCTGCGCATGAGTTGCTCCAGTTCTGCCATGAGTGCCGGCCAGCGTTGGCCCCAGGCTGGCCCGAGCCTGCTGACGATTTCGGTGTGGATGCGCCCTTGGAGAGCCGTGGATCTCGCCAACGTTCCAAAGGGGGGCTGGGCATGCTGGCCAGGCACCTTCGTCATGCTGGATTCGGGGCAGTGGCCAAGCCGTGTTTTCAGCGACTCCACCGCTTTTATCGCGGCAGCGTCGTTCGCAAAGCAAACAATGAACAGCTCAATTCTTTCGTTCCAGGTCCACTGCAAGCTGGCGCTGTGGTTCCACTGTTCTGCCACCTCCATCGCAATGGAAAGCTGCTGAGCGCTGCCAATGCTCCGCCAAATGACGAGCGGTGTGAGCTCCTGCGTACGCAACCGGATCGCCGTGACAATGGCTAGGAATGGAGCGGCACCGAGCAGGCCTCTCCATTGCTGCTGCTCTTCATGGGGACTCACCGGGGCTGACAGCTCGAAGCAGTCGCCGTTTCCCCAAACGCCTCGCAGCCCCACGATGTGATCCATGGCTAGGCCCTGGGAGCGGCTTAGGGGACTGATGCCACCCGTTAAAACAAAGCCGCATCCTGGAAGGGTGGAGAGGCCAACGGGGATTGAGCGCCCCCTGGTTTGCAGACCTTCTAAAACCTCGGCCATGGAAAGTCCTGCCCCAATCTCCACCTCATCGCCTGCTTCGCTGATCACCAGCTGGCGATGGCGCGCTCTTAAGTCCAGAGTCCAGAGTCCATCGGCAGCACAGCGACTGCTTGTGCCCCCTGAACAAACCATCAACGGGCTTGGCTGGATCCCTTGGCGAATCAGATTGGAAAGCGTGATGGCATCAGACGAGATCCACCCCGCTGGGTGTGAATCGTTGGCCAATGGATTCCAAAGCGCAGCATGCTCGGTCACGTTTTGGCTCCCATGCGAACCGGTGGTCGAGGCAAGACCAACAAGCGCGATTCAACAATGCCGAGGATAGTGTCGTGGGAGTGGAACGAACCGAGTGAGTTCAGATCCGAGTGCGCCGCAACCATCGCCTTACGGCGTTTTAATCTGTGGTCATGGCAGCAGGAATCGCTTAGCGGTTGAGGAATTTGAACGTCTCGCGCTCGGTCTTCGCCAGCGCATGAGCCCGATTCCTGTTGAACATGGGTTTTTGGAATTTGCCAATCCAATCCTTAGGGATGGTTTGGATCGCTTAAGAGAGCAAGGGGTGGAGCGGGTGTTGGCCATTCCGGCCATGTTGTTTGCAGCAGGCCACGCCAAAAACGACATCCCGTCTGTGCTGAACACCTACAGCGCTGAAACGGGTTTGGAGATCGATTACGGCAGAGAACTGGGTGTTGATCGATTGATGATTGCAGCCGCAGGCGCTCGGATCCAAGAAGCCTTGGACGCCAATCCAAGCGTTCCTTTGTCCGAAACCATGTTGGTGGTTGTTGGACGCGGGTCATCGGATCCCGATGCCAATTCCAATGTCGCCAAGGTTGCGCGGATGCTTGTGGAAGGTTTTGGCTTCGGCTGGGGAGAAACCGTCTATTCAGGCGTGACGTTCCCGCTGGTGGAGCCAGGTCTGCGGCATGTGGTGCGCCTTGGGTTTAAGCGCATCATCGTGTTCCCCTATTTCCTGTTTTCTGGTGTTCTTGTGACCAGGATTCGCCAGCACAGTGAACGCGTCGCCAACGATCATCCCGAGGTGGAATTTCTGCATGCCTCCTACCTCGGAGACCATGCAAGGGTCCAAGACACGTTTGTGGAGCGGGTGGATGAGGTGCTCGGTGGTGAGACAGCGATGAATTGCTCGCTCTGTAAATACAGAGCACAGGTGCTCGGCTTTGAGACAGAGGTGGGCCTAGCCCAGGCCAGCCACCATCACCATGTGGAGGGCCTGACCGATGGCTGTGATCTATGCGAGCGCGAGTGCACCGGTGCTTGTCAGCCCGATGGTGTGCCTATTCCGCTGGGGGGTGGGCATCCGTCTCCTACGCATGGAGACCACACTCACGACCACGACCACGACCACGACCACGATCATGCCCATGACCATGGACATCACCCCTATCCGCATGCGGAACATCCCTTAGGCCCAAGCACCCTTCGTGCTCGCCGTGTGGATTCAAAGACAGATGCCCCTGAATCATGAAGAACGGCCGCTGTCACTCGCTTTCTCAATGAATCTGTCCCGCGTAAGTCCAAAGAGACTTGCCCATATAAGCGAGGCTGATCAATCCAGGATCAAGCTAATTATTCCTACTTTTTCCACAGAATCAGCCGCGTTTTCCACGGTCTTTATGCGGGATCCAGGCTCATTGCTGAGAGTCTGTGGTTTTCCCAATTTGGCTTCAATTGAACTTGACAGCTTCAGCAATGCCAGCACTCGGTTCAAATGCATCACGACCTGGTCTTCGAGATCCACTGGGGCGCAATGAATCTCACCTGGGTTTCCCACTCATTCCCTCAATGTCTTCGGTTTTGACTGTTGCCCCCTTCATGTGTCTTCCTTAGTAACGAGCCCCACCGAGGATTGCCCTTATTCCATGGATCGATATCACCTTGAACATTGCGAAACTCCCGTCGCTGAATCACTCAACGACTTAGGAATTTCATTGGTGAGCATGGAAGCGGAAATCCCAGAGGTTCTTTATCGCGGAATGAAGGATTTCATTGGATTAAATCCTCGCTGGGATCAATATCGTCTGCTTAGTTCAGCAATTGCTCAATTTTTAGTGCAAAATGGTTGTACAGATCGAGCCGTTACAGAACGCTATCTCGATGATCTTTTTACGCGCTCTCAGGTCTGAGCGCTTGCAAACAAGCTCTCCTCGTAAGGGCCATCATCGTCAACGTTGGACTTTGCCACGCTGAAGAGGGCCAACAGGAGCCGTCAACGACCAACACATTTGGACAGCGCCAGAGGCGATTCCAGGCATCCACAACGCTGTTGTTCTCATCGCTGCCCATCGGAGCTCCACCCAGCTCGTGCACGTAGTACCCAGGCGGAGGCGCGCCTGCTTTCATGGCCTCCATGTTGCTGACAACAGGTTCGATCAGCGGCACCTTGACAAGATCGGTGAGCGGTTGAATCTCCCCTCCACCACGAGCAATGGCCTCAGCCATCATGGTGTGCATGTGAGCCACCATTGCTGTTTCGTTCGCTCCCCATCGGCAGCTGATATGCGGGATGGGAACGCCCCAGCGATCGACTGTTTCCGACAAGGTGACCCGGTTTTGAGCGGACGGAAGCACTTCCCCGTGACCAATCAGAAAACCCAAGCGACAGTCGGGATTCCTTTTTAACCACCAGGGCGGATCAAAGCGATTGATTGCGCCCCACAGTCCATACCCTCTTGAAAATGGGAGAAGCCCGTCGCGTTGTGGTGGGAGACTCCCAAAGGGAAGGAAAAAACTTCCAGCCCCCGACAATTGGCTGGTGGGGTCTTGGTCTTGGAGAGGTTGACGCCCACTCCTGCTTGGAACGGCAAAGAAGCGGCAGGTGGAGACGTGATCCATCAAGTGACGTCCCAGGCTGGCTGAGGGATCCTGAAAGCCTCCTTCTGGTGCTGAGCCCTCTGAGAGCAATAGAAATCGCAGCGAGGCAATGGTGGAAGCGCAGAGAACCACCAAAGCTGCCTCCAAGGCCATGCGCTCACCGTTGCGTTGATCGATCACAACGACTCCGCGGGCACGACTTTGATCGCCGTTCATCAGTAGGCGTTCTGCCAGGTGCCCTGACAGCACTTCCACGCGTCCAGTGGAGAGGGCTGCGCTGAGACTGCTTCCAGGACTGCTTGATGGGGGCCATGGACACTCTGCGGACGGTTGATGTGCTGAAAACCCGCGGGAGTGAATCATCTTGATGTCAGCCGAGTCCTGGAGGTCCCTCGCCAGCTGTTCTTCCTCTGGGGTGAAGCTCAGGGGTGCGGTGGTGCAACCATCTGGGAGCTGCGCTAGTCCATCTCTGTTGCCATGAACAGCAAATTGCCGCTCCAGAGAGGAATAATGCGGATCGAGATCTTGATGGGAAATCGGCCAGGAGTACCCGTGGCCATCCCGCTCTGCAGCTTTAAATTCCAGGTCTGAGAGTCGAAGGGTGATTCCACCCCAGGTCAAACTTCTGCCTCCAACCTGGCGTCCTTGAGTCCAGAGAAAAGGTTGATCGTTTGGTGTGGAATACGGATAGCGCTGCTCATCGGCATAGAGCAGTGGATTGTGTTTCCAATAGCCGGGGTGCTGGGCCTGAAGCCGATGCTTTCCGCTGAGAAGGCCGCGAACCCGTCTCATGCTGTTGTTGGGTTCGCTCCCCAGGGCCTCTTGAGCGCTGAGGTCGGGTCCTGTTTCCACCACCAGGACACGGACCCCTGCTTCAGCGAGCGTTTGGGCGGCCACGCCTCCGGTTGCACCTGAACCGATCACGATGGCTTCGAAGGGTTTCAGCGGCACAGCTCAAGCGATGACCTGTTCTTAGTGTCCCTCTTCGCCAGCGGATTCGATCAGCTGTTCGATCAGCTGAGTGACCTGGCAGAGACGGAGTGCCTTGATCAGTCGTTGGGATGGGGATGTCTTGATCCAATCATTAAAATTCTCCTCAGACTTCATTCCTGATAGTGATTGCTATTTGAAGTAAGAATCGATCTAATAAGCCTTGCTTTGGACAGTCTTGATGTTTTGTTGATCGGCTTAATGCCGTATTAGTTTTTAGGATAAAGTTTTTGACTTGTTTGTTTTGTTAGAAGTGAGGTTTTGTATTGCGCGCGCCCATTCATGGGTGACCCTCTACTTGTCAATCAATGGTTTAAGTGTGAGAACACGTTGCTGGGTCTGAAGTCCAAGAATGAATGATTCTTCGAACATGGATGGGATTGACGTGTCAAACATTAAAAAACCCCTCGTAAAGAGGGGCTTTTTGATTTGGTGGCGGGGGGGAGATTTGAACTCCCGACCTTCGGGTTATGAGCCCGACGAGCTACCAGACTGCTCTACCCCGCGTTGACTCCAAAACTATACAACTTGGGGTTCGCAGCCCAAGCGATTGTGAGCGTTCACGCGCGGAGTTCTCCCTTCACTTCGAGCCGCAGGCCTGGGCCGATGATCAACATCTTGTCCTCTAGTTCGTCCAGGCTCCCCTGAGTGATCCAATCAAGTTGTCGCAGGAGATGCAGCGCGACCGCCTGTTTGGCACGACGAGAGCCATCTTCCACCTTGATCGCAACTCCCAGGCCATCTCCCGTTCTGCTCAAGCACTGAACGCCTTCGGCGCCCCCCTTGCTAATCACCTGCTGATGCGAGCGGGACATGAGCTCTGTGTCGAAGCGACCCTCTCCGGCCACAAGCTTGGGGTGGGCGAGCATCGCTCTGCTGATTTGCTCTAGCTCTGCATGGGTTGAAGCGCCGAGATGGGCGTAGAGCAAGGCGATCTGGGACAGCTGTAGGAGCAGGGTGGGCGCACCACAGTCATCGCGCTCAGCCACGAGTTCCTGCGCTGGGAGTCCAAGGATTTCCCCCACGCGCCGATTGATTTCTTGCTGCAGTGGATGGTCACCTTGGAGATAGCTCTCGAGGGGCCACCCCATTTTTCGTGATGTGGCAAGGAATGCCGCATGTTTTCCAGAGCAATTGTGCTCCAGTGGACTGTGACCCCAAGCAGGAATTGGGCAGTGGAGAGCGTCCGGCTCTAGTTGGGCATTCCAAAGCAGTCGGAACGCTTCCCTGGCATGTTCAGCAGTCCCGGCATGGGAGGCACAACTGATCGCCAAGCCGCGATCGCCAAAGTCATAGGTTCCGGAGGCGCCACTGCTGAGGGCAGGCAAGGCCTGGAAGGGCTTGAGTGCTGATCTCACGAAGGTTTCATGATCAGCCCGTCCGGCCTTCATCAGGATTCTGCCTTTTGCATCACAGACCACGGCATGGACGCGATGGATGGATTCCACCGAGGAACCTCGTTTCAGCACGACCTCAAAAGCAGGACAGCTGGAGTTTCTGGACGATCTGCCGTAGCCAGAAGAAAGGGTCATAGAGGAGATCTCAGCAAGAAAATGTCAGCGAAATTAGAGAGCCGTACAGAGGCTGGCTCCACCAAGAATCAGCCCTGTGGTTGTGGCCATGGCTCTGCCTAGCCGTCCAAGGATGGGGCGAACTTCATGTTGGGCAAGCAGCAGATCACGTTCGCGCCATGACAAGGGTTTTTCCCAAACTTGTCCGTCATACCAACCGGATTCTTCGTATTCCACGCGTTCAGAAAGCAGACGCTTGTGGACATAGCTCCAACCCAGCCATTGGCGCACCAATAACAACATCGGTAAAACCAGCCCCGAAACAGCACCTGCCAGCACGAGGCGAACGGGATCGTGTCTCAAGCTCCAACTACCGCTCGCGATCAACACGGTGAGAGGAACGATCAGAAGCCAGCTCAAAACCAAAGCTTTGTCTAGATCGATTTGTCGATGACGCGGCCAGGCAAAAAACCATGATTGGCTGAGCTGGGAAAACTCTTCCTGGGGACGTTGGTCCGGGGGAACAGGGCAGGAGATTGTCGCGGCCATATGAACAGGTGTCAGAGGCCTACAGATGTCTCGGACGCTAGATGGGGACGGCGTTCACCGTGACTCCAGAACGCTTCTAGGTCGTAATAACTGCGTTCCTGCGATTGCAGGATGTGAACAATCAACTCGCCGTAATCCAGCAGGGCCCAGCGACCTTCATTCAGCCCTTCCTTACGCAAGGGGAGTCGTTGCGCTTCCTCTTCCAGGCGGTCTTCAACCGATCGAGCCATGGCCTTGACCTGAACGTCACTCTGACCGCCTGCAATCACTAACCAATCGGCCAGGCTTGAGACCTCTTCGACCCGAATCAGCTGGATATCCACTCCCTTGCGGTCATCGCAAGCCTCGGCTGCAAGCTCAGCGAGTTGTTCACTATCCATAAACGTTCTCGCTGGTAACGGATTGATTGGAGCCTTGTTGCTGAGCCATTTCAGCCCTTGCTTTGCCTGCACTTTTGCGGAGGGCTTCCAGCCGATCTTCGTAAAAACTCCGCTTTTTCTTTTTGCGTGTCTGCTCCACTAACTCCTTGAGGGCGCCACCCAAGCTTTTGTAGGAGTTCGGAACGCTGTAGCCAAAGCGGCAAGCCAGATCAATCGCCCGCTCATCTGCCGCGATCGCATCACGAAGACGCTTCTCGGCATTGTTTTTGAGATACAAGCGATAGCCAGCAAACCCGGACAAGCCAAGGGCCATGAACAACAGCAGGCCGTCCTGGACCCAAAGCTCACCAATCGCGCCGCCCAGGCCAATAGCCAGAGCAGCCATTTCCCATCCATCTCTGGGGATGGTGTCGTTTTGGATGCGACCGACTTCGTGCCAAAACAGCAGGTTTCTGTGATCGAGAGCGAAGCTGTCCCATAGGTCGAGATCCACCTGAATCTCGACCTCATCTCTGCCGATCTCTTCAAGCGTGATCAGAGCAGGTTCCACAGCAGCAGCAGCTTCCACGAACACCCAGCTCTGCATCTCTGGTGGCAGCAACCCTTTCAGTCGCTGGAGCTCACTCATGGTGAATCAAGCACTCCTTTGCCCTAACGCTAGCGACCAACCGACCCGAAAGGTTGCTGGTGAAATCTTTCAAGGGCTCCACATGGGAGTATTGGCTGGTTTGGCTGTATTGAAGGCCCATGCCCCGGCGGAACGATCTTCGTCGCATCCTCCTGTTGGGTTCCGGACCGATTGTGATCGGACAGGCCTGCGAGTTCGACTATTCAGGAACTCAGGCTTGTAAAGCCCTGAGGGCAGAGGGATTTGAGGTCATCCTGATCAACTCGAATCCGGCGTCGATCATGACGGATCCGGAAATGGCGGATCGAACGTACGTCGAGCCGCTCACACCGGACGTTGTGACGCGCGTGATTGAACAGGAGCGGCCCGATGCCTTGCTTCCAACCATGGGAGGGCAGACCGCTCTCAATCTGGCGGTTGCTCTCGCCGAAAATGGAACGCTGGAGCGGTTTGGCGTTGAGCTGATCGGTGCTGATCTCAAAGCGATTCAAAAAGCGGAAGACCGTCAACTGTTCAAGCAGGCGATGGAGCGCATTGGCGTTCACGTTTGCCCGTCAGGAATCGCGTCCAATTTGGACGAGGCTGAATCGGTTGGTGCCTCGATTGGCAGCTATCCACGCATCATTCGACCCGCCTTCACGCTCGGTGGAAGTGGCGGCGGGATTGCCTACAACCCCGAGGAGTTCAGTGCCATTTGCAAGACGGGCCTGGATGCCAGTCCTGTCTCTCAGATTCTGATTGAGAAATCTCTTCTCGGCTGGAAGGAATTTGAGCTTGAGGTGATGCGTGATTTGGCAGACAACGTCGTGATTGTTTGCAGCATCGAGAATTTGGATCCCATGGGGGTCCACACCGGTGACTCGATCACCGTGGCACCAGCCCAAACGCTGACAGATCGGGAATACCAAAGGTTGCGAGATCAATCGATCGCGATCATTCGTGAGATCGGTGTGGCCACAGGTGGAAGCAATATCCAGTTCGCCATCAATCCGGCTGATGGCGAAGTGGTGGTGATCGAAATGAATCCAAGGGTGAGTCGCTCCTCTGCCCTGGCCAGCAAGGCCACTGGATTTCCGATTGCCAAGATCGCTGCGAGGTTGGCGATTGGATACACCCTCGATGAGATCCTCAACGACATCACTGGGAAGACACCAGCCTGTTTTGAGCCGACCATCGACTACGTGGTGACGAAAGTCCCTCGTTTTGCATTTGAAAAGTTCCGGGGATCTCCCGCTGTTTTGACAACCGCGATGAAGTCGGTTGGTGAGGCGATGGCCATTGGTCGTTGTTTCGAAGAGTCGTTCCAAAAAGCGTTGCGATCCCTGGAGACTGGCCTATCCGGCTGGGGGGGTGATCGTCCGGAGCCCTCGTGCTCTAAAACCGATCTTGAACGCTCGCTACGGACGCCTTCTCCCGATCGAATTTTGGCTGTCCGTAGCGCCATGCTGGCAGGAATGACGGATGATCATATTTATGAATTGAGCCATATTGATCCTTGGTTTCTTGCAAAGTTAAGGGGATTGATTGATGCTGAATCTGAGCTTTTAAAAGGGCGCACGCTCGAAGATCTTGATGAGCCAGCGCTGTTAAAGCTTAAAATGTTGGGATATTCAGATCGGCAAATTGCCTGGTTTGTTGATAGTAAAGAGCTGGATGTGAGAGATCGTAGGGATCAATTGGGCGTGACTCCTGTCTTTAAAACAGTCGATACATGTGCCGCTGAATTTGCCTCCTCCACTCCTTATCACTACTCAACCTATGAACGTCCGCTGTTTCGCTTGAAGCCAGATGGACAACTTCAACCCATGGCTCCTTCCACTGAAGTTGTCGTTGAAACAAGACCCAAGCTCATGATTTTGGGTGGAGGTCCTAATCGCATCGGCCAGGGTATTGAATTTGATTACTGTTGCTGTCACGCCTCTTTCTCTGCGCAGGATCAGGGTTTTGCGACGGTGATGTTAAACAGCAATCCTGAGACGGTCTCTACGGATTACGACAGCAGTGACCGTCTTTATTTTGAGCCTCTAACGCTCGAAGATGTGCTGAATGTGATTGAGGCAGAGTGTCCCAGTGGAGTGATTGTTCAATTTGGTGGGCAGACACCTCTCAAGCTTGCATTGCCTCTTTTGAATTGGTTATCCACAGCGAAGGGAGTGTCGACCGGGACTCAAATTTGGGGGACATCACCAGAATCTATCGATCTCGCGGAAGATCGAGAACAGTTCGAGGCCATTTTGCGGAAACTCGATATCCGACAACCTCGTAATGGTCTGGCTCGAAGTGAAGTTGAAGCGCGATCCATTGCTGGCAATGTTGGCTATCCCGTCGTTGTTCGCCCCTCCTATGTCTTAGGTGGGCGCGCTATGGAAGTCGTCTACGACGAGACGGAGCTCAATCGCTATATGAAAGAAGCTGTTCAAGTAGAGCCAGACCACCCTGTGCTGATTGATCAGTATCTAGAAAATGCTGTTGAGGTTGATGTTGATGCCCTTTGTGATCGTGAGGGTACCGTTGTGATTGGTGGCTTGATGGAACATATCGAACCGGCAGGAATTCACTCTGGAGATTCAGCGTGTTGCTTGCCTTCTATCTCTCTGAGTGATGATGCCTTGGCTGTTATTCGGCGTTGGAGTGAGGCGTTAGCGACCACATTGAAAGTTCAAGGATTGATCAATTTGCAATTCGCGGTTCAACGTGCTGTCGATGGAGAAGAGAAGGTGTTCATCATCGAAGCCAATCCCCGTGCGTCTCGAACGGTTCCCTTTGTGGCCAAAGCCACCGGTGTGCCTTTGGCCCGACTGGCAACACGCCTGATGGCTGGTGAAACCTTGAGTCAGGTTGGTCTGCTGAAGGAGCCCGTTCCTCCTTTGCAAACCGTGAAAGAAGCGGTGCTCCCCTTCCGGCGTTTTCCAGGGGCCGATTCTCTTCTCGGTCCCGAGATGCGCTCGACTGGTGAAGTGATGGGCTCTGCATCTGATTTCGGCATGGCTTTTGCCAAGGCAGAACTCGCGGCAGGGGAAGCGCTGCCTACCGCCGGAACCGTCTTTCTTTCCACGCATGATCGCGACAAGACGGACTTGGTGCCTGTGGCGCGCCAGCTGATTGGATTGGGCTTCAAGTTGATTGCCACGTCTGGAACTGCCAGGGCTTTGCGTGAGCAAGGGTTGGAGGTTGAGTCTGTCCTCAAAGTGCATGAGGGACGGCCCAACATCGAAGACCTGATTCGCTCTGGTGGGGTGCAGTTGGTGATCAATACGCCGATTGGACGTCAAGCTGCTCACGATGATCGCTATTTGCGCCGGGCCGCTCTCGACTATTCCGTTCCCACCCTCACCACACTGGCTGGTGCGCGTGCGGCTGTTGAGGCGATTGAAGCCTTGCAAACTCGAACAATCGTGATTCATGCCCTACAAGACGTCCACGCATCGCTTGTTGGCCAGTAGGGTTTTAAGAGCTTGCTGTTGATCTCTTGACCACGACCTCCGCGACAGTTATCGCTCCAGGCAGCGATTGCCGGGATGCTTTTCGTGCTGCTTATCAAAACCGTTACACCTGGGATCCAGGATTTCCCGGATACTCAGGTCGCTGCATTTGGCTACAAGGTGAGCGTTCTGTTGAAGGGAAGTTTCATGTTGGCTCTGATCTAAAAGCCAAGGTTGAAGGGGTCTCCGATCCTGAAGTTGAAAAAGCTTTCGCGTCGCAACTTTGGGAAGTCTGCATTCATCGTGTGCGCCGCACATTTGAACAGACCCATTCTGAAAATACATTTACCGCCGGTGATTGCACCGATGAAGGTCTTGAGGTGATTATTGGCGGTAAAGGTGAAGGCGATAAGTACCGAATTAAAAATGATGTTGTGACGATGGTCCATCGTCATATTCATGGAACGGTGGTAACCATTCATACCAAGAGCACAACAGATACGGGTATGGGATATCTCAGTCACACCTACACCAGTGAGTACGCTGACCCCAGCACAGGAAAGAGTAAAGGCGGAATTAACACCTTTGAGGATCAGTTCGTTCCCTTAGATGGAAATGGACCTTGGGTCCTTGCATCACGTCGAGTGACGACAGCGTCCTTTGATGGTCAGGATGCATCTGAGCAGACCTTCCTGTTCGAGGACTTGCACGCTCTGGCATAAAAGGAAAAACTTTGGGCATAATGCCTATAGTTTTTGTAATTGTCTTGAATACTTTCCTTTCTGAAGTCAATGGCTTCGTCTGGGGACCATTCACTCTTTGGTTGATTGGTCTTACTGGTCTTTATCTGATGGTGGGGTTGAAGTTTCAGCCCCTTCTCAAAATTGGATTTGGATTTCGTGCAGCCATCACTTCGATTCGCGATAATTCAGGTGAGGGTGATGTCAGTGCCTTTAAAAGTCTGACGACGGCCTTGGCAGCGACGATTGGTACGGGAAATGTCGCTGGAGTCGCAGGCGCTATCGCAGTCGGTGGACCAGGGGCCGTTTTTTGGATGTGGCTGATTGCTCTTGTCGGCATGGCTACGAAATATGCGGAATCACTGCTTGCTGTTCACTACCGAGAGGTGGATGAACTCGGTGAGCATGTTGGTGGACCGATGTATTTCATTCGCAATGGACTCGGAAAAAACTGGGCATGGTTGGGTTGGCTATTTGCATTTTTTGGAGCCTTAGCGGGTTTTGGTATTGGTAATGGTGTGCAAGCCAATGCCATGGCCGAGGCTTTGCAGGATTCATTTGGAATCCCACCTCTACTAACAGGTATCGTCGTCGCTTTGATCACGTTGGCTGTTCTGGTCGGCGGTATCGAACGGATTGGTCGTGTCACTCAGGTTGTTGTACCGGTTATGGCCGGTGTTTATGTCATTGGTGCTTTGGTGATTTTGATCGCTAATTTTGACAAAATTCCTGGAGCATTTGGCTTGATCTTTTCCAATGCCTTTACTGGGCAAGCTGCAGCTGGTGGATCACTTGGTGCTGTCATTCAACGGGGCATTGCCAGAGGAGTGTTCTCGAATGAGTCAGGCTTGGGTACGGCGCCCATTGCCCAGGCCGCAGCGAAGCCTGGTGATCCTGTTCTCCAGGGTTCTGTTGCCATGATCGGAACGTTTGTTGACACGATCGTGATCTGTTCGATGACTGCTCTTGTCATTCTGATCAGTGGCTTGTATTCCCAGGCTGAATATGTTTCAGGAGCTAAAACTGTGTCGTTGACGATTGATGCTTTTGGTGTAGCACTTCCTGGTTTTGATTGGATCGTTGTCTTTGGCACAGTCTTTTTTACATTGACAACGATTCTTGGGTGGGGTTACTACAGCGAGAAGTGTCTTGAATACATCGCTGGCGTAAAGGCCATACGTCCTTTTCGTTTGGTATGGGTTGCGGTTGTTGTTTTTGGTGCCGTGGCTTCAGGTGGTGCCGTCTGGACGATTGCAGAAATTCTTAATGGCTTGATGGCTATCCCCAACTTGATAGGCCTATTGCTGTTATCACCAATGGTCTTTCGCTTAACACGTGCCTATGACTTCAAAACCCGCAGCCAATCATCAGCGTCCACTTAATTGGGGTTGTTTTGCTTGAAACAACCAAATCATGATCCTTTGGTGTTCGGCTCAACATCTCTTAATTGTTCAATAAAAAAGCTTCCTGGTATTGAATCAGGAAGCTTTTTTGTGATCTGAATCAATCACATGAATTGGTGCACTCAGGATGCATCGCCAATAGGTGTCACTTCCTTGAGTCGTTCGTTGAGCTGCATCGCCATTGACTGGCGCCCTACCGCTAACACTTTGAGGGTGTCCTCATGCATGCGTAATTGGGCGTCAGCAACCTGCATTCCTCGGACGAGCTCTTTCAATTCATCTGGAAGCTTATTCAGGTCGTAGCGTTTTCCTTCAAAGGTCAGAATTGGGTTCTGGTCTTGGGAAACGGAAGAGCTGGTCATCAATGGAGAGCAAACGGATGAATCTTATTGGCTGGTGCGTTACTTGAAACCATTCATTCGTTAACGCGGATGAATTGCCTTTCGCAGAGTTCGCGATATCTGCCGCCCTGGCTCATCAGAGCGTCGTGGCTGCCCTGTTGGCTAATGCGGCCATGCTCTAAGACAACAATCAGGTCGGCTTCCTGAACGGTGGCCAGACGATGGGCGATCACAATCACAGTTCGGCCCAGCATGGCTTGCTTGAGTCCAAGTTGAACGGCGGCCTCCGCCTCTGCATCGAGGGCACTGGTGGCTTCATCCAACAACATCACGGCGGGATTTCCCAGCACAGCTCTGGCAATGGCAATGCGCTGGAGCTGTCCGCCGGAAACGTTGGTGCCGCGCTCCTGCAGACGGGTGTTGTAGCCGTCTGGGAGACGGATGATGAAATCGTGGGCGTTCGCGAGCTTTGCGGCTTGATGGAGCTGTTCCTGCGTGGCCTGTCGACCAAATCGAATCGCTTCCGCGATCGTTCCTGAAAAGACGCTGCTGCGTTGCGGCACAAGAGCGACTTGTTGTCTCAGGTCGCGCGCGCTGACCTGGCTCAGATCCTTGTCATCAAAAAGGAGCTGTCCTTTGTTGACGCGATTAAAGCGAAGGAGCAGAGAAAAAAGTGTTGTTTTACCAGCCCCCGACGGTCCCACGAGGGCCACAACTTGTCCGGCCTTGATGGAGAGATTGAAGTTTTGAAGAACTGGCTGCCCTGGGGTGTAAGCGAATTCGACTTCATGGAAGTTCAAATCTCCTCGCAAGCGACCAAGCGGAAGCGACGGGACGGGATCGGCGGGTTCCGAAGGCTCCTTCTCGATTTCACGCAGACGGCGCAGTGAGGATTGTCCCTGCTGAAATTCGTTGTAATTCGCCGTGACATGGGCGATCGGATCGATCAGCAGGACCAGGCCGGTGAGATAACTGATCAACTCAGGGACGGCAAGGTCGCCGCTACTGATCCTGATCGCGGCTAAGACCAGGACGGTGGCGAAACCCAGGACCTCAATGATCCCGACCACGGGATGTTGAAGCGCCACCAGGCGATAGGTGTTGTACCGAGCTTGGCGGTGCTGATCGATTTCATCTTCAAAACGGCGCTCTAGCCAGGGTTCTGCGGCAAACGCGCGTACCAGTGGTAGCCCTTCGATGGCTTCTCCCAGCAGACCTGCCAGCTCACTCACCTTTTTTTGGCTTCGTTCTGTGGCGACCATCACCCTCGCTCCAAACAGGCTGATCAGCCAGGCAACGAAGGGTGCTAGGAGCAGGATTGCGAGGGTTAATTTCCAGTCAAGCCAAAGCATGTAGCCAAGAACGGCCACTAACTGCAGTGCACTTGGGATGCTGTCGTGGAGGGTTTTGTAAATCACCTCGCTCACACGATCGGCATCTTCGGTGAGCCGATAGGTGAGATCACCTGACGACATTTTTTCCAAGGCACCCAGCTGCACCTTCTGAAGCCTTTGAAACAGATCTCGTCTCAGCGACTGGCTGACTTGCAGAGCAGGACCTGCAAGCAGGGAGTCTTGGCCAAATTGTGCGAGCTTTTGGATCGCGAAGACCAACAGAACCAGGCCAATGACCGGCAGGATTCTTTGCAAATCACCCGAGCCCACATCGGGCAAGAGTCGGCCCATCAGTCGCATCAACACCAACTGGCTGCTGACAAAAACCAGCATGCAAAGAGTGCCGATCGCCAGGAGCCGCCTGTGAGGTCGCAGCAGTGGAATCAACCTGCGGAATCCCGCTTCTGATGGCTTCAGCATCAAGTCAGACTATCAATGGCGATTGGACTGACTGGTGCAGGAATGAGACTTGATCAATTCCTTAAATGGATGGGCTGGGTGGCGACGGGTGGAGAAGCCAAGCTGCGGATTCAGGGGGGTGATGTGTTCGTCAATGGCGACCTTGAGCAGCGGCGTGGCCGTCAACTGAAAGCCGGCGATCGCGTCCAAATGGGTGTCGACTCTGCCGAAGTTTCGGATTCTCTTCAGGCAGGGCCGTAAGTTGTCAGCTGCTGAGCTGCAGAGGACGGAAGCGTGCGCAAACCGGTGATTGCTGGCAACTGGAAAATGCACATGACCTGTGCGCAAGCCAGGGCCTGGATGGGCACGTTTCTCCCTCTCATTGCAGAGCTGCCCGATGACCGACATCTGGTGGTGGCTCCACCCTTCACGGCGATCAGCACGCTCGCTGAGCTGAGCCAAGGAACGCGCCTTGAACTATCCAGCCAGAACGTGCACTGGGAGGGAGAGGGCGCGTACACCGCTGAGATCTCTCCGAGCATGCTCAAGGAGCACAACGTTGAATACGCGATCGTTGGTCACAGCGAACCTCGCAAGTACTTCAGCGAGAGTGACGAACAGATCAACCACCGGGCTCGATCGGCTCAAACCAATGGCTTGATTCCGATTGTTTGCGTTGGGGAAAGCGACGAGCAGCGCAGCCGAGGAGAGGCTGAGCGGGTCATTCGTCGTCAGGTTGAACAGGGCTTAGAAGGACTGGACCCCAGCCAGCTGGTGGTGGCCTATGAGCCGATCTGGGCGATTGGTACGGGCAAAACCTGTGAAGCGAGTGAAGCCAATCGCATCTGCGGATTGATTCGTAGTTGGGTGGGCTCACCAGATTTGATCATTCAATACGGGGGCTCGGTGAAACCAGGCAACATCGACCAGTTGATGGGAATGAGTGATATCGATGGGGTGTTGGTTGGCGGTGCCTCTCTCGACCCTGAAGGCTTTGGGCGGATCGCGAACTACGTGAAAAGCTGACCTTGATGCGCTGGCCGAAGGATTGGGGCACGCGCCCTGCCGTGATGGGAGTGATCAACCTCACTCCCGATTCCTTTAGCGATGGTGGTCAGTTCAATCAGCTCGATCGGGCCTTGGCTGAGGCGGCGCGTCAGGTTGCCTCAGGGGCTGATTGTTTGGATCTAGGTGCGCAAAGCACCAGGCCGAATGCGACTGAAGTGGGAGCGGATGAGGAGCTCAAGCGCCTGTTGCCAACGCTGAAGGCCATTCGTGCCGCTTACCCCAAGGTGTTGATCTCTGTTGATACCTTTCTTGCCGGGGTCGCCAACCAGGCGCTGGAGGCTGGCGCTGATTGGATTAACGATGTGAGCGGTGGACGCCGTGATTCAGGGATGTTTCCGCTGATCGCTCGTGCGGGCTGCCCATTTGTGCTGATGCACAGTCGCGGTACGAGCCAAACGATGGATCGCTGCACGGACTATGGAGAACAGGGTGTTGTCCAAACGGTTTTGGAGGAATTAAGAGCAGCAACAACGTGCGCTCTTGAGGCCGGTGTGAATCGTGACCAGTTGCTTTGGGATCCAGGCCTTGGTTTTGCGAAAACAACCGCACAAAATCTCACCCTGTTGCAGCAGCTCGAGACCCTTGTGGCTGAAGGGATTCCCCTGTTGCTGGGTCCCTCTCGAAAACGTTTTATCGGGGCTGTGCTCGATGAACCAAGAGCTCGTGCCCGTCTTTGGGGGACGGCTGCTGTCTGTGCCAGGGCGGTGGAGGCTGGTGTTGCCGTCCTACGTGTGCACGACGTAGGACCTATTCATCAAGTGGTGACCATGGCCTCAGCCATTCGTTCAGATCGCTAGAACAGCGGTCGAATTCCATGTGGCGATGATGAGTGAACCGAGTCTTACTCTTTTGTATGACGGTGCTTGTCCGCTGTGTCTGCGAGAAGTCAAGTTTCTGAAACGCCGCGATTTGCATGGAAGGCTCGCTTTTATCGACATCGATCAAGACGCCTACGACCCTGCCCAATGGAAGGGAATTAGTTACCGAGAAGCGATGGCACGCATTCATGCCATCCGTGCTGATGGAGAGATTCTTCAGGATGTGGCTGTGTTCCGAGAGGCCTATCGCTGCGTTGGACTTGGTTGGATCTATGCCCCGACCCAATGGCCTCTGATTGGATCTTTGATCGATCGCATCTATGCACTTTGGGCTTCGCAGCGTTTGCGCATGACAGGACGCGCAAGCCTGAATGAACTATGCAATTGCAAGCAGAATGCTTCTTGATTCAGGGCGATTCGCGACGAAAAGTTTTCTAGTTGCATGATAATTGCCTCTTCTATCTCGTTGTAAAGGCTCTAAAAAGCAAGTATATTTTTTGAATACTTTGAACTTACAAGCTCTTATTTAAGAAATTCTACTGTTGGATCCTATCGTGATCCCTTGAGTCGGAGATAACTCTCAATAGCATGGTCAATAAAAAGCTGCAAATATGCATTGTTAATGGCTTCTAGCGACTATTTCTTCAAAGCGCTTATGTGCTTCCGGGATTTATTTATGAGATGGAATCGGTAAAGATTACCCCTCAGATGTGACTCCTTCGATTCGATCCTCAACCTCTTGATAAAGCTCTTGAAGTTGCTGGATGTTTTCGTCAGATGTTTCCCAGTATCCACGGCCATTTACTTCTAGTAGGGTCCCAACAATGCGCCTGAAGCTATGAGGGTTGAGTTCCAGTAAGCGTTTGCGCATTTCTGGATCGTTGATGAATGTTTCATTCGCTTCTTCGTATACAAAGTTGTCAACAGACCCGCTAGTCGCACTCCACCCGAGCGTGAAGTTGAGTCGTTTGGCTACTTCACGCACACCTTCATAACCCGAATCAAGCATCCCTTCGTACCACTTTGGATTCAGTAATTTGGTGCGCGAGTCAAGGCGAATGGTTTCGCTTAAGGAGCGAACCTGAGCATTTGCCGTGGTCGTGTCTGCGATGTAGCTCGTGGGTGTTTTCCCATCATCGCGGAGTCCCTGAATCAGCTTGGTGGGGTCGCTGTCGAAGTAATGGCTGACATCGGTGAGCGAGATCTCAGCGGAGTCGAGATTTTGGAATGTCACGTCTGCTGTCTTCATGACTGATTCGAAGACGTCGCGCTTTTGATCCATTTCGCCGGGGTTGTCGGCATTAAACGCAAATGTTTTGCGGGAGAGATACATCTCTTGCAGTTCTCCTTCCTCTTCCCAACTGCTGTTTTCAACGGCGAGGTTCACATTTGAGCTGTAACTGCCGCTGGCATTAGAAAACACACGGCAGGCAGCATCGCGAAGGGTTGTTCCTTCTTTTTCAGCTTGTTCAAGAGCATGTTTTCGAACAAAGTTTTGTTCAATGGCTTCATCAGATTCCGCAGCCATCTTCACGCCTTGATCAATCAGGGCCATCTGATTGATAAATAAATCTCGGAACACGCCCGAACAATTCACCACAACATCAATCCTTGGTCGGCCCAGTTCTTCCAGGGGGATGAGCTCTAGCTTGTTAACCCTGCCTAAGGAGTCTGGAACGGGGCGAACTCCGATGAACCAAAGGATCTGTGCGAGAGATTCCCCGTAGGTTTTGATGTTGTCTGTTCCCCAGAGCACGCAAGCGATGGTTTCAGGCCAATCGCCTTGTTCTGCTCTCTGGCGTTCGATCAATTTGTCGACAACAACTTTGGCTGCAGCAACAGCTGCTCTGGTTGGAATCGCTTGAGGATCCAGAGCGTGAATGTTTTTGCCACTGGGCAGTACGCCTGGATTCCTGATTGGGTCTCCACCAGGTCCTGGGAGAACGTATTCCCCATCAAGAGCCCTTAAGAGGCTCTCCATTTCCATGTCTGCGCAGATTTGTTGGAGGCAGAAACGCAAATAGGTAAACAGGGTGTCCAGCGCCGTGTTGTCGATGCTTGTAAAGCCACCAGCTGAACAGGCTCGGAACCAAGGCGATGGCAGTTTGAATCCGAAGCGAGAGATCAGATCCAGCAACCAACCAAAGTTTTCGCGCATGTTGACGCGACCATCACCCCCTGTCAGCGATCGCACCATGGAACCCACAGCAGCGCGTGAGACTTCAGTGATCGTGCGATTGAGCTCCACATCTTCAAGCACACCATCGTCGTTGCCTCGATAGATGTCTTCAATCTTGCGGCCGATCGATTCTGCGAGCAGCCCAGGAAGAGAACGAAGGCCTTCTTCTTCACGCTCCAAGGCGGCAATGCTCACCAGCGTTGCAATCGCTTCTTCTGCTGTGGGCGGCTTGCCGATGGTATGGAGGCCGCATGGAAGCAGGCGACTCTCAATTTCCATCAATTGGCGGTAGATGGCCCCAACAATGGCGTCGCGATCTTCAAGCGTTAGATCAGAGGAATCATCGTCTGGAAGGGTGACGTCTTTATCAAGATTGCAAAGGCGAGCGGTTTCCACGATTGCATTCACAATCTGAACTCCTCGACCGCTTTCCCTCAGTTGTTGATAGGAACCCACCAACTCACCCAGCTCCTTTAATCCTTTGTAGAGGCCAGCATTTTCTGCTGGAGGTGTGAGGTAACTAATCGTGGACGCATATCCCCGCCGCTTAGCGATCGTTGCTTCAGATGGATTATTTGCTGCGTAGTAATAGAGATTGGGCAAGGCTCCGATCAGAGAGTCTGGATAACAGGTTTCACTCATACCCATTTGCTTGCCGGGCATAAATTCAAGGGACCCATGGGTTCCGAAATGGAGCACGGCATCTGCTCCCCAAACTTTCTCTAAATAGGTGTAATAGGCCGCAAATCCATGGTGGGGACTTGCGCTTCGGGAATAGAGAAGGCGCATGGGATCGCCTTCATAACCAAACGTTGGTTGTACCCCTACAAAAATATTTCCAAAATGACGTCCATAAATCAATAAATTCTGTCCGTCACTGTTTAAATTACCTGGTGGTTTTCCCCAGTTTTCCTCTAAGCGTTCGGAATAGGGAGTGAGTCGTTCATACTCTTCAACGCTCATGCGATGGGCGATCGAGAGTTCTGGTGAGCCTTGAAGGGCTTCTGGATCGTTGATGACTGTCTCCATGAGTGCCTTGGCATCACGCGGCATGTCCTGCACGTCGTATCCCTTGGCCTTCATCTCTTGAAGAACCCTGTGAATGGAATCGAAAACGTTCAGATAGGCGGCCGTTCCCACATTTCCCTTGTCAGGGGGAAAGCTGAAAACAGTGATCGCTAACTTTTTTTCTGCCCGTGGTTTGAGCCGTAGGGACGACCATCGGATTGCCCTCTCCGCAATGGCATCGACGCGATCTTGAAGGGTGTGGGCCTTGCCAGTGGCGTCATCACGACCAGATAAAACAATCGGTTCGATGGCTCCATCTAATTCGGGAATCGCGATTTGCAGTGCAACTTGTACTGGATGAAGGCCTAGGTCACTTTTCTCCCATTCCTGGGTGGTTTGAAAGACCAATGGCAGGGCCACCATGTAGGGCCTGTTGAGTTTTTTGAGCGACTCCACAGCCTTCGGGTGATCCTGACGCGCTGGACCGCCAACCAAGGCAAAGCCAGTCAGCGAAACGATGCTGTCGACCAAAGCCTGATCTGAATTGAGCGGGTCGTAGAAGAACGCATTGACCGGCTTCGAGAAATCAAGACCTCCGCAGAAGATCGGAATCACGCGTGCACCACGGAATTCAAGTTCTTGGATGGTGGCTACGTAATGGGCATCGTCTCCCGTCACGATGTGACTGCGCTGAAGCACAAGGCCAATCACGGGCCCCTTACGGGCTTTTTCGTTGAGATCTGGGCGACTGGCCGTCCAATTCAAATATTCCTTCAAGTCCTCAAACATTTGAGGTGCGAGTGGATGCCAAATACCTAGATCAGGAAAGACTTCGGGATCTGCAACGGCTAAATCAGGACGATCATCATTTTCTGATGCCGGAAAAACATATTTATCAGCCAGCATCAGCAGAAAATTGCGCAGATTATCTGGAGTGCCACCCAACCAATATTGAAAACTGAGCATGAAGCTGCGGGCGTCCTGAGCTTTCTCGACAGGCAAATACTTGAGCACCGTTGGAAGGGTGTTCAAAAGTTTGAGCATGGCGTCTTGAAACCCTGCGCCACCAGCTTCCTTTCGCTTTTTCATGAAGCCGGCAATCGCGCTCTTGCTCTGGCCGAGCTGCGCCATCGAGAAGCTGCCAAGCTTGTTGAGACGCATCACTTCTGGCATCGAAGGGAAGACGACTGCGGCCTTCAATCGATCGCGGTGTGGACTGACAGCATCAACAACTTTTTGTGCAAGATCTTCAATGAAGATCAGGGATCCAATAAAGACATCCGTTTCAGCGATGTCTTTTTGAAAATCTGCATAGTTGAGCTCATCACGAAGTTCCTCGATGAGATAACCGCACAGTTCGATGCCAATCGGACCGTCTTGGGCATTAAGGCTGATGGCTGCCTGCGTTAACGCACTCTGATATTGCGGTTCAAGAACGACGTAGACGGCCTTCATGACCGAATGGTGATTGTTGTTCTCAGCAGGAACAATCCGACGATCAGCGGAACGGACCTGCGTAAACATCAGCACTTCTGAGCAATGTAACGAAGCTTACGGGTGTGAGAGTCGCTCTGCTTGAGATCGGCATTTCGTGTTACATCCGCGCCTGGCCCCATAGGCTGAGTCCATCTGCAACACGTTCATGAGCGACATCCAGACCGGCTCGATACCCGTAGTGGTGACCGGTGCGCTGGGTCGAATGGGTGCAGAAGTAATTCGAGCTGTGCAGATGGCTCCGGATTGCCATCTGGTGGGTGCCGTGGACAACACGCCCGGCAAAGAAGGGCAAGACGTGGGCGAATTACTGGGGCTTTCTGCCCTTGAGGTGGCTGTGACTGCCGATCTAGAAGGCTGTTTGTGCTCTGCAAGTCAGGCGGTTCGTGATGCAGGGCCTGGGCAAGGAGCCGTCATGGTGGATTTCACCCATCCTTCGGTGGTGTATGCCAACACCAGAGCTGCGATTGCCTACGGAGTGCACCCCGTGATCGGGACCACGGGGTTGTCACCGGCTCAACTTGATGACCTCCAATCCTTTTCCGACAAGGCATCCGTGGGTGGAGCTGTGATTCCCAACTTCTCTGTGGGGATGGTGCTGCTTCAGCAGGCCGCTGCTGCTGCTGCGCGGTTTTATGACCACGCCGAGCTGACCGAGCTGCATCACAACCGCAAAGCCGATGCTCCTAGTGGAACTTGCATCAAAACAGCCGAACTCATGGAGGAGTTAGGCAAACAATTCAACGAATCAGAAGTGGATGAGCATGAATCCCTTGCTGGTAGCCGTGGTGGGCAGCGTCCGAGTGGGCTGCGATTGCACTCTTTGCGATTGCCTGGCCTGGTGGCCCATCAGGAAGTGATGTTTGGCTCCCCAGGTGAGACCTATACCCTGCGACACGACACGATTGATCGGGCTGCCTACATGCCAGGCGTTTTGCTTTGCGTGCGCAAGGTGCGGCATCTTCAAGCCCTGGTCTACGGACTTGAGCGTCTTCTTTAAGGGGTTGGCACGATGTTGATTCCGCTTCGTCCCGGTGAGTTGTATCGGTTGATTCCTGCTGTTGCTACGGGCCAGCAATTCAGATCTGCCCTTGGCAATCCTCGAAAAATTCTGCAGCGTTTGCTGATTGCCACGATTGGGGGAGTGATCACTCTCTTGATCAGTCAGAGCCAGCTATCCAGTCGTTGGGGCTCGATCTTGCTGGTGATTGGTGTTGTGTTTCTCCTCTACATCTTGTGGGGACCGATTGTCGAAGCTGGTCGAAAAAATGCAGTCTTACGTCGCTATCCAGCTGCCGCTCTTTTTGAAGGGGAGATCGTTAAGACCTATCGGCAGGAGCGAGTTGAAAATCAAAGGGAGCAGGCTGATGCTCGCGGCCAGCTCGAATTGATTGAAAATCGACGGACCTGGCTGGTGCTGGAGCTAGCTGATGAGGACGGCTATCTCGGACGAATCTCTTTTCCAATGACCAAACAACATGCTTCGATCCGCTCCGGAGTTGTGATCCGTTGCGTGGTCCTGAGTGATCGCAACGACTTTTCGAGGTTGGGGGCCCTAACGGATGCTTGGCTTCCTGGCCTGCGGATGTGGATCGGTGAGTACCCATATCTGCTGCGCCCTGCGTTTGAAGACCTCTGTCGTATGCGCTTGCGCAAAGTTTCTTCACAAATGGGTTACACTTCTTAAACACCGGCAGGTTCCCCATGACTCAGGCCTCTACAAACGCTGCAACCATCCGCGGCGCAACAGTGACCACCGAAGACGGTGGCCGTCTCAATGCATTCGCAACAGAGCCACGCATGGAAGTTGTGGACGTTGAGAGTGGTTGGGGCTTCCATGAGCGCGCCGAAAAGTTGAACGGTCGCATGGCCATGCTTGGCTTCATCGCCCTGCTTGCAACTGAACTGGCCATGGGTGGTGAATCCTTCACCCGTGGACTGCTCGGAATCGGCTGATCACGGTATGACCGGTTCTTTGGCTCCGATTCGGATCAATGGAGCCGGTCCCACTGGAAGTTTGTTGGCCATTGGTCTTGCGAATTTCGGATACTCAGTTCATCTATTCGATCCCCTCACTGCGGAACAAATCTGTTCTCGCAGTAGGGCTTACGCGCTAACTCATTCCTCAAGACGTCTCCTAACGCGATTGGGATTTTGGAATGAGTTAGTTCCGTCTTTATCACCCTTTAAGACGCTCCGTCTTGAAGATCGTGGTATCAATCGATCTGTTAATTTTACAGAGTTAGATCTTCATTCATCGAATCAATCAACGCAATCTGTTGGTTGGATTTTGGATCATCGTTCCTTGATGAAGCTCTTAATGAGCAGGCTTGAGAGTTCACCTCATATAAAGCTTCATCTTGGTGAGACGACGCATCAACCATCTAAATCTCTCGATTCTTTTGGTTTGGTGATCGCCGCTGATGGCCCCCGTTCTCCTACGCGATCACAGTTCAGCTTTCCGTGGTGGTCCCACACCTATACGCAGGGCTGCTTAACCGCAAAAGTTCGTTTTCGAGACCTTAATTCAGAATACGCTTTTGAATGTTTTAGACCGGAAGGACCTTTGGCTATTCTTCCTCTAGGGAATTCTGATTTCCAAGTTGTATGGAGTGCGCCTCTTCATCGATGCCGTCAGCTAGCAGGTCTTGGAACATCTGCTTTTTTGGATCAGCTTTGTACCATTCTTCCTCAGGGACTCGAGCCTGATGCTTTGCTCGATTCACCGGCTGCTTTTCCTCTAGAGATTAGTTTTGCACCAAAACTGAATAGAAAAAATGTTGTTCTGGTTGGTGAATCTGGTCATCGCTGTCACCCTGTGGGCGGGCAAGGACTCAATCTTTGTTGGCGAGATGTGGACACTCTCCTGCAATTAATGACGTCTGCTTCCTGTGTACGGCGTGGTTTAAAAACTGTGCCTGGTGTTTACAGCAGGCGTCGTTATTTTGATCTGTTAACGGTGGGTCTGGCGACGGATCTTCTTGTGCGTTTGTTTTCTAACCGCCAGTCAGCACTTTTGTTTGTCCGCCGTTTTGGGCTGTTCATGCTCAAGCACTCTCCCTTGTTTCGTCGTGTTTCGCTGCAGGCGATGTCGGATGGACCAAGCACGCTTTTGCAAAGCTTGCCAGAGTGAGCGCAATTGATTGGTATTGATGGTCATTAGCAGTGACCCACAACCCAAGCCATCCGCTGCGTTGCTCGCGTACTTGCAGGGCAAGCTTGGGCTGAGTGCCAGTGCCATCAATCTTGGCCTTCGCCAAGCTGAATTGGAACAGGCACCCCTGCCGGTGGTTCTCTGGAGTTTTGGACTGCTCAGTTTGCAGGGATACCAAGACGTTTTGGACTGGCAGCAAGCTCAGGAGTAGTGAATCAGAGATTCAACATGGATGTCGGAGGGAAGACGTGTGCGTCCTTCTAAATCGCTGAGTTCCACGATGAAGGCGCAACCAACGAGTTGTCCGCCTGCCTTTTTGACTAAATCGCTTGTTGCCGAGGCAGTCCCTCCTGTTGCTAAGAGGTCATCAACAATCAAAACTCTCGGCTGGTCTCGCATGGCATCTGCATGAATCTCGAGACGATCCGTTCCATATTCCAGGGCGTAGTCAATCCCGTAGACCTTGCCGGGAAGTTTGCCTGGTTTGCGCACTGGAACAAATCCCAGTTTCTTTTGCGTTGCTAGACCCATTCCTACGATGAAACCTCGGGCTTCAATTCCCACAATCAGGTCTGGTTTCAACGAATCGCAGAGCGCTCCTAGACGAACCATGACCTCGGCCCAGCCCACGGGGTCGCGCAACATCGGGGATATGTCTCGGAAGAGAATTCCTGGTTTTGGAAAGTCCGGAATATCTTGAACGTAGTGGCGAAGATCCAAGGACGCTTTCTGGTGAAACTTGCAAGGAATTATCGCAGATATTGCCTAGGAGGAGCATGAACTCGCTTGTCCCTCAAATAGCTCATTAGGTCTGATCCACTTTGCATGAATCCATCATGACGTTGCAACGATCTGAACTTAACTCCTATTTGCATTTTCGTTCTCATGAACGTTTCCTTTGGTGTTTGTGTTTGACTCTATTCATTGAGGTGTTTTTCGTGGGTGTTTCTTTCGCTTGCTGATACGTTGTTTTTCATGCCTATGTTTTCGCTTTGTATTTAATTTGGTCCGCTAGTCTTGCCATGGTTGATAGGGTTTACGGCTAAGAATGACCGCTCGCTGAGCGCTCTCGTTTCTTGTTTGGCTTGGATCCTGTGTCAATTCCAGCTGTTGTCGCCATTCCCTTGAAAGGATTGTTTCAAGCCTTAGAGTTGGATTGTCTTGCATACGGCCAAACGTTTTTGGCTGCTGATGAGGGGGCTGATAACGGCTTTTCTGATCGTGTGTTAGCACTGCATCCAAGCTTGATTTGATTGAAATCGAATCGGTATGACTCGAATTGGTACGCCACCCAACCATGACTGAATCACCAGTCACTTCTCCTCAAGAAGCGTCTTTGCCAACGGCGGTTCTTGGCCGTCGAGGGATGGAGCGTCTCGATCTTCTTTTGCTCACTGTGGAGTCCTTGGACTTCAACGGAGGCGAGGCCATGCTTTGGGCCACCCAACAACTCGGCTTCGAAACGCTTTTCCCTAACCGGGTTGAGCTGTGGAAGCGTCGATGCCATAACCCGCTTCGACGCTCCACCCGTCGTGGAAGGCTTGGTTCGCCTGAAACAGAGGCCCTCATCAGGCTGCTCTGCGCGATGGCTGATCGGCTTTATCCGATGCTTCACCAACTTCTGTCGAGTCGTGAACCGGCCGATCTCAGCAAACAGCGCTGGGCCTTAGTGGACCAACGCTTAAGAGATTTGATTGCTGAGCGTTTCAATCTCCGTCGGGGTGCGGTTCAACGCTTGCTGAGCCCCGACCATTCTCAGACGATTCAACGACAGCTTGTTTTGACCCTGGCACTGGCTGCCGGACCTGGTGGAGTGGATCGCCTGCGGGCCAGTCTTCTTGACCCAACACCCTGATGATCTCGATGCTCAAACTCTCTTATCGCTACGACCAAACGGCGTCCAGGCTTGAGGTGGATGGACTTCCTGACTTCTCCGCTGGACATGGCGACAGCGTGATTGGGATCCTGTCTGCCTGGCGTCTTCAATTGGTCGGTGCTCCTGAACTGGAGGGGAAACGCGATCACCTTGAAGCCCTGATGGCTGTTGTGCTTCCCTATGCACGCCATCAAATTTCCGGAGTTTCCAGGGCTGAAGGATGGTCGCAGCATCCAGTGAGCATCCGCCCTGTGGAGGGTGGTCACCAACTGGAACTGACGAGCAGTCAGCCGGATGTTCCCCCGTTGGAAATCAAGTTGGATGATGCTGATCTCGCCGATCTTTTGCGCTGCTTAGATGCACTCCGTGCTGACGATCGCGTGGCGATCTCTTGGCCTGAGGTTGTCAACCATCCCTTGAGTCGTCGTGAATTGGTGGAGCGGGTCCCCTTGGTTCGTCGTTTAGCTGCACCTGTTTTTGGAGGCGTGGCCCTGGTTGTGGTTGGGGTCATGGCCATGGTGATTCCATTGCCCATGCAGGAGACCAAGGCTCCAACCGACTCCGTAGAGGCTCCCAGTTCAGACTCGGTTAGCGATCCTTCACAAGCCGATCCAGCCCGTTGACCCTGTTTCGGTTTTCGCCCATATATTGGCGTTGATTGCTCGTCTATCAATGTCCCCCAGTTGGTCTGATCTGAGACGGCGTGTCGCAAGGATTGGAGCTTCTCTGGATGTGGTTGTACGCAGCGATCCGGAGGTTTGTGGCTTGAGTGGTGCTGATTATCAACTCACACTTCATCACAGTGGTTATGGAGATTGCACTGTTGGAGAACTCAGTTTAATTAACTGCCCCAATGAGTTGGTTCTCATTGAATTTGAGCGCTGGATGCGTCGCGCGAAGGAGTCGTTAGTGCCATGAGGTCCAAGAACATCACTCGCCTGCCGCGTACGCCGAAAGAGCGTCGTGTGTTTAGCCAACGCAAACGATCTTCCAAGCGTTTGCCTATTTGGAGGATGTTCTTGGAGTCAGTCTTGCTGCTCCTACTTGGAACTGGCTTGCTTGCTGGTTTGAGCTGGTTGCCGACAAAGGTCGATGCAATTGTTGTTGTGAGTGAAGCGATTGCGGATTTAATTCGTGGTCTCAGTCAATTGCTGGAAGCGTTATTGGGTTTGTCGGCAGTGATTCTGATTGCTGCGCTTCTGGTGTTGGGTCTGTTGGCGCTGATCTCAGGATTGATTCGATTCGTGCGTACGTTCTCAGTGGTTTTCAAATCATCAGCTCGTCGACAAGCGCTTCAATCTTCCAACGCTCCGAGACAAAGCTCTCGTTCGGCTCGTCGTCGCCGGCTGCGCAGATCACGCTAATCCGGGTGTATCTCAACGGGACCTCGATCGAGGAGCGAGTGAACGCTGCATCATCCATAGTTCGTTCAAAGTCAGGCCCCCGTCACCATTGCGGTCCAGGCTTTCAAAATTTCGCTGAAGCCAGGGCAGAGATGCCACCTCCTTGCGATCCAGTTGGCCATCGAAATTTCGATCGGCTTGTTGAAAGCGTCGTTGCAAGCGCAGCCCGCTTGGATGCGTAGCCGAGGGTCTGATGTCCTCAATCAACAAATAGTTGCGGGTTGGATGGCGTTGTAACCGTCGCTCGAGATAAGGCTGGCCGCTCACTTCTTTCCTTTCCAGACGTCCATCACGATTGGAATCCATCCGAACGAATAACGCTTCCATTCGGGTGCCGTAATGACGCACAGGGTTGGCTTGCACACCCAGATCTGCCAGCAGGAGACCAGCCCCTAGTGCAACGAGTGTGAAAGTGACCCTTTTCTCCATGACAGAAGACTATGGAGTCTGATTGGTAAAGAGATGTCTGAGTGATGACAGATCGTCAATTAACTGTGACATGGTCCGCCTCGGCGCGACAGTTTGCTTGATGCTCCATACGATCGGAGCGTTCAACTGATGTGGGGCGAGTGGTGAAGAGATCATTGTTGATTGGGATGGTATGGCGATGACCCAGCCCTCCAGCACCGCTTCGAACTCACCTGCAAAAAAAGCTTCGATGATTTGGGTCGTGGATGACGATCCGGACCTTCGTCAGATGGTGGGCACCTATTTGATCGATCAGGGGTATGACGTGCGCTGCTTGAGTGATGTCAAGCAGCTTGAGGCGAGGCTTGAATTTCAGCGCCCAGATTTGATCGTGCTCGACTTGATGATGCCTGGCGATGATGGGCTGACAGCACTACGACGCTTGCGCGACGCTGGTGACGATCTTCCTGTGGTCATGTTGACGGCGAGAGGAGATGGCGTTGACCGCATTATTGGCCTCGAGCAGGGGGCTGACGACTATCTTGCGAAGCCGTTTCTTCCCCGTGAGTTGTCAGCACGCATCGAAGCAGTGCTGAGAAGGCGAAGTTCGATTCCCGCTGGCACTCCTTTGGCAGAAGGCGGTGATGTGACGTTCGGAGAGAATCAATTTGATCTTTCCGCCAGAACGCTGTTTCGCGACGGTACGCCTGTTGTGATTACCAGCGGTGAGTTCAGCTTGCTGGCAGCGTTTGTGCAGCATCCCCACCGCCCTCTGTCGAGAGAGCGGCTCATTGAGCTGGCTCGCGGACCAGGGTCTGATACGGATAGTCGCAGCATGGATGTACAAGTTTCGCGGGTTCGCAAGCTGGTCGAACCGGATCCAGCGCGTCCGCGTTACATCCAAACGGTATGGGGATACGGCTATGTCTTCGTTCCTGATGGACAACCTCGTTCGCGTTGAGGGCTGGAATGACCCCACGGGTTTGGCAAGTTCGACTTCGATCCCTATTCGGTTGGAGTGGCCTTGCTCTTGGCAGTTGGGCGTTTTGCTTATTGGTTTTACAGGTGTTGTTTGGACAGCAGCTTGAGCAGCTGCAAACAGTCCAGCTTGGCCGTGACTTGGCGCTCAATGTAAGGCTCACGGAGTTGGCTCTCGAGCGCTACCCACCCCATCTGGTGACCGAACTCACCGGTCTTGACCTCACTGTTGCGATCCACCCCAAGCCGGATCAAAAGCTTCCATCCGCAGGCTTTCAACGCCAGGCCAAAGCTCTGCAGACGCAGCTTTGTGAGCGTCTCTCCCATTGTCCGATGGTCGTGGCGGATCGAGATCACGAAGGCGATCGCGGAATCTGGATTGAGCTGATTTCCCCGCTGGAACCGATTTGGTTGCGCGTCAATGTGCGCGCTCCGATGAGCTGGCCGCCGGAGCCCACCCTGTTGGGTTTATCGCTGGTTGGGGCGGGCATGATTTGTGGTGGCCTATTTCTCCTCGTGGAGGTGGAGGCACCGCTTCGTGGATTGGAAAAGGCCCTGTCCAGGGTTGGGGATGGAATCGATCCTGATGCTGTTCCTGCGCGTGGTGCGCCAGAGGTTCAGCGCCTGACCCGCCGTTTCAACGCAATGGTGCGACGTTTGGCTGCCAATCGGAACGAAAGAGCCACCATGCTCGCTGGAATCGCCCATGACTTACGCGCACCCATCACTCGGCTGAAGTTTCGTTTGTCGCTGCCTCAACTCAGCGCCACAGAACGTGAGCGTTGTGCCGGTGATTTGCAGTCTCTGGAACGAATCACAGGTCAGTTCCTGCTGTTTGCAGGTGGCGGCGATGAAGAACTCTCTGTGCCCGTTCCTTTGGACCAATTGCTGGCTGAGGTGGCGAGCAGTCATCCTGCCGATCAATTGCAGCTTCAGCTGGACACCTTTGAGGTGATGGTGAAACCAGTGGCTCTGAGTCGAGCCGTTGCCAACTTGATCGACAACGCGTTCACCTATGGCCAAGCTCCCGTGGTGTTGCGATTGCTGCGCTCTGCTGATCAATGTTCAATCGAAGTTTGGGATCAGGGTGATGGCATGCCTCAGCGTCAATGGGAGCAGGCCCTTCAACCGTTTCACCGCCTCGACTCCTCCCGGGGAGGACAGGGGCACTGTGGATTGGGGTTGGCGATTGTTGTGCATGTGGCGCGACTCCATGGCGGCCATCTCGATTGCCTCTATGCCGATGGTTCGGATGATTTGAAGGTTCCAGGCCGCTTTGCGATTCGTTTGTCATTGCCGATGGATCTATTGGTGGAGAACGTTGCGAAAAGCTGAATTCCCACCCCTTTTGTTGATTTCGGAGGCACCAATGGGATGTTGCTGATCCCGTTGTCATGGGCCATAAGGAGAACAAAAAGTCAAAACACAACGGCAAAAGCAAGGAAACAGCCCAATCCAGCCCCTCGCAGCCCATATCTGATGCGGTGATTGATGCCGTGGATCGAAGCCAGCACAACAGCGATTCCTCGCCTGAATGGCACGGAGATGAACTCGAGCGGCCAAGTCACAACGGTGAACGACTCAAGAAAAAGATCTATGAGTCTGAACTGGAAAAACTCCAGACACAGCTCGTCAAAATGCAGTACTGGATCAAGGAAAAGGGATTCCGCATGATCATCCTGTTTGAGGGACGGGATGCAGCTGGTAAGGGAGGCACGATTAAACGTTTAACGGAACCCTTAAATCCCCGTGGAGCCAGAGTGGTTGCTTTGGGTACCCCTTCTGATCTTCAGAAAACGCAGTGGTATTTCCAGCGTTATGTGGAACATTTTCCAGCTGCGGGCGAAATAGTGGTGTTTGACCGCAGTTGGTATAACCGTGCTGGTGTGGAACGGGTGATGGGATTCTGTACTCCTAAAGAGGTTGAGGCCTTTCTTGAGGATTGCCCTCAGTTCGAACGAATGTTGGTTCGTAGTGGCGTGTTGTTGTTGAAGTATTGGTTTTCCGTGAGTGATACGGAACAAGAAAATCGTTTTCAATCACGCATCGATGACCCCACGCGGCGTTGGAAGCTCAGTCCGATGGATCTTGAGGCTCGTAATCGTTGGGTTGAGTTTTCTGAGGCAAAGGATCTGATGTTCGCAAGCACCAACATCCCTGAAGCGCCATGGTTCTCGGTAGAAGCAGACGATAAGAGGCGAGCCCGTCTTAATTGTTTGAGGCACATTCTTAGCAAAGTGCCCTGGGAAGACATGACTCCTCCAGCGATTGAATTACCACCAAGGCCAAAACAGGGGTCTTATAAGAGACCACCCATCAATGAACAATTTTTTGTTCCTAATCATTATCCCTATGATTCACCAAGTGATTGATTGGCTTCTTGCGGTTTGATCCTATGGAGTCGATCTTTGATGGTGGAATTTTTGTATAACGAGAGAGTTCTTGCAGCTGCATCGAATGCAAGCTGCCATTAGCTTTTATGGTCAATCCATTTGTTTTGCCTTGGCTACAATGATTTTTTTCATATGTCACTGTTCATTGTGACTATTGATGCGGGTAACTGCTTTCTGGCAAATAAGATTTTGGGGTTCAATTATTCGTCAATACATGGATCTTCGTTTGCTTGAATTGCTTGGCAAGTACCAGGAAGAAGAGCTTGAAGCCATCGAGCGATGGTTCAATCACACACAGCCATTGGCACTTGACATTATGGGAAATATGAAGATTGCGAGAGGAACCATTGTGAGGGAGAAAAACACTCAATGATGCCTGCGTGACTCTCTAAAGGTGACTCGTCGTTGCCTTTTATGGGAACAAATGCTGGATCAGCCGTGGAGCTGTTGAAACCAAAAACCTGCGAGTTGCCAGGAGCTCCAAAGAAAGATTGCAAGAAATAGCCAGTTCACCCAGGCCGGTCGATCGCGATTTTCAAACATGCAGTGAGGGATGCAACCCTTCAATTGTGGCTGATCAGCGAGGTCAAATCCTGAATTCTTTGGAAGGCTCGTTCCTGAGTCAGGAGCGCACGGTCCCTGAGTACCAATCAGCACTCTGAAGCGACACCTGAGATCCAGCGGCTCGTTTGAGATCATGCATTCCTTCAAGCTGCCGGTACACGGCTTTCAATTGTCTTTGGATGTGATCTGTGTGCGGCATGGCATATAAGGTCAACAGCGCTTCTTCGAGATGGTGTTTTGCATCAATTAACAGGCGGCAATCGGTACTCCCAGGTTCGTAGCCCATGAAAAAATTCGATATTTTCTCTATTCAGCTCTATTGCTACAAGCAACGTTGTGGCAATTTTTACCAAGTGACAAATATCTAGGGTTGGGTTTGTCTTCCACTGGCCTCGATCAAGTCCCATGGTCGTGACAGTCCTCCTTCCACTGCCCATAGGCCTGCTTTGCTGCGCTGCGCTTGTCTCTCTAGCCTTGGATAGTTCAGGTCGTCGCATCGGCCCAGATAACCGTCATAGGCAAAGACGTGTCCTCTGCTGATGAGTGGGGAAGCGATGTCTATCTTCTCCTTCAGGAGCCTTGCGACCACCCGCCCATAGACGTCACGGGCCCGTAGTTCCATCTCGACGACAGAGCCTTGCGGCAGCGCATTGCTCAGGGCTGTTCTTGCTTGATTGGCCCAAGGTTGTTGCTGCTCCAAAGGAGCTTGAATGCAGGCCAAGCGCACAGCCCTTCCTTCTCCATTGATTTCCACCAGAACCTCTTGGCCATTGTTGACCTTAAGGACGGTGACTTTTTGGCTGGGATGAGACGGTTGAGCAGCCATAGCGATTGGGAAGGCTGCAGCCATTAGTAGGCCGAACAGAACGTTGCGACCTACCGCCTTCAAGGTTGATGCCATGACCGGATGTTTACTCAACTGACGAACAGCATCTCCCGATAGGAAGGAAGGGGCCAACGATCGTCATCCACGGCTTGCTCAAGTCCATCCACAACATCCCGCAGCTGTAGAAGTCGTGGTAGCAGGACGTTTGCTGCATGGTTCATGGAGGCTGTTGTGTCGCCGTGATGTAACTGGTGCAATTCCTCCTCGAGGGCGTTGATTTGATCCTGCATCCGTTGCCCTAGCTCTGCTGTCTGTTGCAACGTCCGTTGATCTGGATTCAGACCGACGGCTTGTTGTTGGCTGATGCTGCGTGCCAAAGAGCCCAAATGCTTCTGAACAGCGGGGCTGATTTGGGTTCGAACCATGGACAGTGCAACCTTGGCTTCAACCTCCACTGCGAGCGTGTACTGCTCGCTGTAAACCTCGTAGCGGCTTTCTAATTCAACCGGTGAGATCACAGCTTGACGCTGAAACAGCTCCTTCACGTCATCCCGTCGCAGCACTGGAAGGGCATTGGCGGTGTTGCGTAGGTTTTCCAATCCCCGTTGCTCGGTTGCTTCCTGATGCCATGCATCGGAATAGCCATCGCCACCAAAAACGGCCGCACCGTGTTGATCCATCACCCGCTTTAAAACATCAGCAGCACCCGTTTCCAAGGATTGGCCTGCGGCCATCTGTGCCTCGATTTGATCGCTAACCCACTCCAGCGAATCGGCGAGAACGGTGTTCATTGCCACCAGTGGCCCCGCCACGGACTGCCCAGATCCCACGGCTCTGAATTCGAATCTGTTCCCTGTAAAAGCAAACGGAGATGTTCGGTTGCGATCCCCGGCATCCTTCTTGAACTCAGGAAGGCTGTCGACACCAAGACGCATCACATCTCCTGTGCTGCTTCCGGTAACTTCACCACGCTGGAACTGCTGAAAGACCTCTTCGAGCTGTTTGCCCAGATACATCGAGATGATCGCGGGTGGTGCCTCATTGGCTCCGAGGCGATGGTCATTTCCTGCTGTTGCAACGACGGCTCTTAACAATGGGCCGAAGCGATGCACGCCACGGATGACAGCGGAGCAGAACAGGAGGAATTGCAGGTTGTCGTGGGGCGTTGAGCCAGGGTCCAGAAGATTGCCCTGCGTGCTGTTGCCCACCGACCAATTCACATGCTTGCCGGAGCCATTGATTCCAGCAAAGGGTTTTTCATGCATGAGGCATGTAAATCCATGCCGTTTTGCTGTGCTGCGAAGCACAGTCATGATCATTTGTTGATGATCGGTCGCCACGTTGGCGGCTTCATGAACAGGTGCGATCTCGAACTGCCCGGGAGCTACTTCGTTGTGTCGTGTTTTTGCAGGAATTCCGAGCCTGTACAGCTGGTGCTCCACGTCTTGCATGTAGACCTGAACCCGTTCAGGAATGGCGCCGAAGTAATGATCATCAAATTGCTGTCCCTTCGGGGAGGGAGCACCGAACAGGGTTCTGCCTGCGAGAAGTAGATCGGGCCGGAGCGTGGCAAATTGACTGTCGATCAAAAAATATTCCTGTTCAGCTCCACAAGAGCTATTAACGGCAGCCACGTCCTTGTTGCCAAGCAAACGCAGCAGCCGTTGTGCTTGGCGATTCATCGCTGCGTTAGAGCGCAGGAGTGGGGTCTTTTTATCGAGAGCTTCTCCTGTCCAACTCACAAACACTGTGGGGATGCATAAGGTGACGCCATTGGGCGTTCGCATCAAATACGCCGGGCTGGTGATGTCCCAAGCTGTGTATCCCCGGGCTTCAAATGTGGAGCGGATGCCGCCATTGGGGAATGAGCTGCCGTCTGGCTCTCCCTGAATAAGCAGTTTTCCCGAAAATTCATGGATGGCGTGACCATCCTTTTGAGGACTGATGAAACCGTCGTGTTTCTCTGCAGTTGAGTTGGTAAGGGGATAGAAAACGTGCGCGTAGTAATGGGCACCGTTGTTGACTGCCCAATCCCTCATGGCCTGAGCGACCGCATCAGCGACCTCCAGGTTCAGCTTGCCTCCGTCACGGATCACGCGACGAACCACTTTGAATGCTTCCTTCGGGAGCGCATTTTTCATGCGCGCCAGTGTGAAGACATCACTGGCCCAAATCTCCTCTAGTGGAGGAGTTTTGTCACACGCCATGGGCTTGCGTTGCTGAATGGCCTGTAGGGCGGCCAAACGTGAAGGATGGGGCATCGCTTTTTGAACCCCTCAGGGCGTCTTTGTGTCATTCAAGCTAGGCCCTGGGTGGGGCGTCAACTGATTGCTGCTTTTGTTCCATGACAACAGCTCATGGAAAGAGCACGGCTAAGCAGACCGCTGCCATTCAGCTCAGATTGAAACTAAAGTCTTAGCTGGTCAGGAAGCTTTCTAGACTCACTTGGATTTGAAGCCTTGGCGGCAAAGATACGGGATCTCTTGTTTTTGACTTATCGCTTTATTCCTTGATTGGGAACGCTTTGAATGAATCTTTTGATGCTTGGCTCAAGATGGATGTGGGATTGCGAGCTGTATGTAGATGGGATATGGTAATTTAATATTCTGTGGTTTTATGATAACTCTTTATTCTTTAGATATTGGCTCGGCTTTTGGGGTTCATTGACAATCCAAAAGTTTTAATTATTTGTTGTGATGTTTTCATCGTCTGATCAAGACCGTCTTTATTTTCCGGCAACGGAGCGTAATCGTGTCCCCATTGGTGACGCTCTTGCTGAAATGCTGCCTGAGCATGGGTCTGTTCTTGAAATAGCAAGTGGAAGTGGTGAACACGCTGTGACTTTCCAGCGCCGTTTCCCTGGTATTCGATGGCAAGCCAGTGATTCTGACCCAAGCCATTGCCAAAGCATTAACGCTTGGATTGCCCATCAGAGTTTGAGTGATCAGATGCCGAAAGCATTACAACTCAATGTACTTGATCGTCCTTGGCTGCTTCCTGAATCCATCAGGCTTGAATTAAAGGTTGTGATTGCGATCAATCTTATTCATATTGCTCCTTGGAGTTGCTGTAAATCATTAATCGATCAAGCATCTGAAAACCTTCCGATTGGAGGTCGCTTCATTCTTTATGGACCTTTTCGACGCAACGGATCTCATACGAGCTTGAGTAATGAGGTCTTTGATCAATCGCTTCGTGACCGTAATCCATCTTGGGGGGTTCGAGATCTTGAAGCTGTAGAGAAACTTTGTAGTCAAGTTGGCCTCTTAGGAATGCATTTTCAAGAATGTCCCGCTAATAATCTTATTGTTAGCCTAACCAAAGAAGCTAATTGCGCCACTTGATTCCAATCTATCCAACCCTATCGCTTTATTGAATCGTGTTTTGAAATCAAAATTCTTTTAGGTATGCGCTGTCTAACTTTCCTGTTGCATTTTGAATTAAAATATTAGTTATTTCCAGTCAATCCTGAGGCCAATTTATCTCCTTTGTATGGGCCCATAAACACCTTCTGCCTGCGCTTTTAGGGGGAAATAATCCCGCCTCGATGATTAAAGATTTGAATCAGTATTTGCGGAGAAGATTAATTCCAATCGCTGGAAAATTGCTAGGAGCTGTATTCAGTTGCTGTTGAGTGTTCCTTAATGGTTGATTGTGTTCCACCTAGTTATTTGCGAATTAATGCGATTTAGAAGATAGTAGTACTTGACGTTGCTTTTGTTAGGCGATTATATCTATCTCTAAAAGTCTATTTCTATACTGCACTGATTTGTAAGACCTTGGCGAGGAGACTGCAACCCCATTGCCACTGCCCAACACTGATCGATCTCCTCTTGTCTTCGTCCCAATTAAAAACCCCTCGGTGGGAGGGAGAGTCCACTGGAATGATCCCCATCACCCAGCCCATCGAATAATAGGTCGATTCCTGCATTGCAGATGCGCTGTTCTCCACGAATTCGAGCGAATCCTCCACAGATCAGCCCAGCATCAAGCCTGTTTCCCACACGCTGTGGAGAAAACTGGCGAAAGGGTGCTGAATAGCTGATTTTGTGGAAAACAAGCCAAAGTGTGTCATGCTTGTGGTTCCCCATCACCCGGCCCCGCCTAGCGCAGCTAAGCGGGGCTTTTTGCTGCGCGCAAGGCGCGAAAAGCACCAATTTGATAGTACTGATGAGCCATTCCTGCTTGGCTGCGGAATATGCAGCTAATTTTATTGAGTAATTTGCTAGATGTTATTCAAATTCTGCATTTTTAAGGTCTTAAATAGCAATCTGAGCTTATTTTTGTCTGTATGCGTCTATCTTTCTGTCGAGATCGTTGCTTGGTGTGGATAGATTTGGCAGGAATAACCTAAAGAGGTTAAAATTGCCTGATAAAACGTTAGAATTGATAATACTGGCTCATCTACTCTTTAGCCCATCGCTGGTTGCAACGATTGCTGCACTTCATCTCTCCATCGGGATAGTCAAAACCAGCCTTCCTTGCATTTTTTTCAACTTCAGCTGGATTTGATCCACTGAAGCTTCGTGTTGATTTAGCTAGTGCTGGTGTGACAAAATCAAATCCAAGCGTGCATGCAAACAAAATTAAGGTCAAAAACTTGAGTCCTTGCATGTTTGATTCTTTTCAATCTGCTCTCATCTTACTAGCCCATCTCAATTTGACCTTTTAAGCCATGTTTTATATAAAATATTTTACGAATAGAGTGATGCTTTATTTTTCTTGTTTCAGTATCTGCAATTGCCAGTAAAAGACATAGAAGACATGTAATTTATTATTGATGCGTTTGCAACACATCAAGATGTTCAGGCCTTGTCATCAAACGGAAATAGGTTTTTCAGTCTGAGTTTGTCCCATGACTTCTGAGCTGGCATTGATCCAGATGATTCCCTGCTGCCGTACGAGACAGATTAAGTCGTCGTTGCGGAGAACTCTGTACGTAGAGGGTTCTTCCATGCAAAGCGTTTTCGCATAAGTGACCGCTGCATGGATATCTTCCTGTCTGGCACTGGGTTTCCACCCATCAGGAGTAAGCCGTTCAATATCAACCATGAGTAAATTTACTTATTGTTGATAGTTTCTCGCATTGTGGTTCCCATTAGCAAGCAAAGTGTTCACATCCATACCGAGTGGCGAGAATTGACGGATAATGCGTTTTTTTTGTGGTTTGAATTAATACTTAAGTTTTGGCTTGAATGTGTTAAAAGAAAATCATCAAGTTTTCTTCTCCTTTTTTGCGGTTTTCATTTTCTGCTTCGACGATGCGTCTGTCGGAATGATGTGTCGATTTCATTCCTCTGAAGATCAGTCCAGATCAGTGGCGATATAGCAGCGTCTGCGGAGCTGGTCTACAAAAGCCCTTGCCTCTGTGCCCCTGTACTTTTCCTTCAGCTGATCAACGATTCCCCCTTGTTCAAGGTTCTTACCGTAAGCATCAACGACCAGATCGAGTGCAAAGTCGATGAGTTCAGCTTCTTCTGCACTCAGTCGTACATCGACAAATTTGTCCATACGCGCGCGGTCTTTCTAGGATTTTCATCAGAATTCTGGAGCAATTTCTCGTATTTGTCTTTCGCGTGAAGTGATTCCTTACAGGCTCTTGGCTTTATTCCTGAGGGATTTGAAGATAAGTCTAGTTTATTTCGAGTGTTCGTTCGTCTGATTAAATCAGATTTTCCAAGTTGTTAATCATGTGGTTAATCTAAAGTGATTTAATTTGCTTGTAATGATCATTCTCTGCACGTCTCGATGAATTGATATTGATGATGTCTTGTTCTTGGAAAGATTGTTGATGGCTTCTCCGATTGCGTGAGTGAAGACAACTGCGGTCGGAATCTTAAATCTTTCCAATGTTCGCTGATTTGTGTCATTCACGACTTGTGTCCATCTGCCGAGACAGCTATCAGGGATTTAGTCATTACCAAATCTTGCTATGGCCGTTCTATTCGCCCCTCCTAAAACACAGTCGATCTACCGTCGTTATTGGGCTTCGACCGCTAAGTAGGCCATTCAATTTTCAGGCCATCTGTTGAGATGGCCTGTGCACGGTCGGTTGTTTCCTCTTGGGATGTTGAGCTAAGGCTTTTGAGCTGGGCAAGGGTTTTCGCGAGAATGGTGCCATGCTCAAAATTCTTTCTACCGTCTTTCTTCTTTTGTTGGCTCATGCTTTTTCGGAACGTGTGAGTGCTCAAGGCATGCCTTTGGTTCGATTTCAGTCGTGTTACGACGGGGATACTTGTACGACCACCAATGCTGAAAAAGTCAGGTTGGCGTGTATCGATGCTCCTGAAAGGAAGAAGAGGCCTCGTTTCAGGGCAACCAGAATGCAGCCCACTGCTTATGACAACAGCTTGGCCGATCAGTCGGCATTCCATTTGAGGACATTGGTTTTAGGTCGATTGGTGGGTATCCGCCGCATCGCCACTGATCGCTACGGGCGCACGGTTGCGGAGCTTTTTATTGATAACACCAGCGTTGGCCAGCAGCAGGTAGAGAATGGTCATGCTGTGATTTCTCAGCAACATGCTTGGCAATGCGCGTGGGCAACGCACCGCACTGACCACTAGAAAAGTTCCCTCCTTGATCGTCAGCCACCCTTTTGATGGAGTCTTCCATGCCAGTTGAGGTTCTCCTGTGACAGTCATCTAAGTGTTGACGATCTGTTGCAGGGCGTTGTTTGGGACGCAAAATACGTTTGTGAGGAGGGCTTCTTCACGGAGTGGAAACTAGGCAACACGCCCAACGAGAAGCCGAGAAACCCTGCCTTTGGCGGGGTTTTCTTTTGTCTGTTCATTCTTGATCATGTGCATCTTTAGGACCCGCGGCAGAGGCCATGCGATCAGGTCTCCGAGTGCTGCGTGTTTCTACACAGCGGATCTCGGCCTGACGTGAGGTGAGAATGGTGGAAATCGAATCGTTCGTCCATGTCCCAAGCTCGCGAGATGATCAATGCCCACCTGTTTCCCGTATTAGCTGTTGTTGCCACAGTGAGTTCTGCATCAGTTGCGATTTCACTTCGACCCATTGCTCAGCATGCGGCGCGTTGGAACACCTGCTACAGCGACAGCATTGCCTGGTATCAAGCCAATAAACCCGATTGGACAGTTCAGGACAAAGAAGTGTTTGCTTCTAATTTCTGCAACGGCGGCACTCCGGTGATGCCAGGGCCAGGTTTCAAGCCTGCAAGCTGATTTTGATCGCTGCCTGTGAATTTCACTCTGTCTTTAGATGGTTTATGACGACCTCGTCGGCAATTCCCCTTGCGGTGTTTCACCGCTTAAAAGCACAGCTGTGCCACTGAGTGACACCATCATCATTCCGCCTTCACCAAAGACTTCGTAATCGATATCCACGCCAATCACCGCATTGGCTTTCATAGCGGTTGCTCTTGCCACCATTTCTTCAGTAGCGACTTGTCGGGCTTTCTCCAGTGCTTGCTCGTACGCCCGTGAGCGCCCCCCAATGATGTCCGTCATGCTTGCAAGCATGTCCCGGAAAATATTGGCTCCGATGATCGCTTCGCCCGTCACCAGACCGCGGTAGTGAATGATGTTCCTGCCTTCCACCGTTGGCGTTGTTGTAATCAGCATGGTCAGTTTTCAACCCTTAAATCGTCCCAACTTAAGATGCCATTTGCGATTGAATTTGCTGAGTTGATCTACGACTTCTGTCTCTTCAATAATGTTGACCTTTTTTCCTAGGGTTACGGCGTAGGGTCTAGCGATCCATCGATCTGGCGATTGCAGGCAGGGATTTACCTTCAATATTTTGTTATGGCAACTGCATACGACTCACCAAGATGGGTAAAAAGTGATTCTGACCCCTACAAGCGTTTGTTGAGTCGTATGGCCAATGCCTTGATGTTGGCTGAGCGGCAACAAAGCAGTTCTGCTCAAAGGCGAGAGCTCTTCCGGCTACCCACCGTTGACCAACGGAACACTGAGCCTGTGTGACTTTCAGATCGTTAGTTGTCAGACCAAGGCTGCAAAGGGCGACATGTATCCGGAGCATTATCTCGCTCACTGTCTAGCTTTGGTGATCTACCACAACCTTCAATGTTTGGTGTGATGAAAACGTTTTACCATTCGTGTCCGATGTTGTGAATCATGCTCTAGCCTCTTGAGGTCACGAAGACCTATCTCAGCAATAGAACGATGAATCATTTAAAAGTGATGACGGCCACGTTTGGGCTTTCTGCCGCTTTGGTCACTACAACTTTATGGTCCCATTCTAAAGCCGAGGTTAACAACGGTACCCCTGAAAAACTTGCGGTGATGACATTCCAGCAATGGGATAATGTTAAGGCAGGGTGTGTTATTGAAGGCACGGAAGTTGATTCTAGATTTGGAGCAACCGGCCGCTGGGAGAGGAAAGCTCAGCTTTGGGATAAGGATTGTGTAAAAAGAAAAATGAAAGAGAAAGGGTATGCCAATGCGGTTGTTTTTGACCCAGATAAAATGTCTGATTTTAAAAAAGAAATCTGTGACCTTTATGATCTATCGGTTGTAACGGTTGATGGTGTTGTTTTGGAAAAAAGGTTTGGAACTGCTTTTAAGCAATGTCAATAGAAGATCCTGTGGCTTAGAAATAAGTGGATGGATATTATTAATCAGGGAGTGGCAAATAGCAGCTTCAAGGGCTGACTGTAGCGATGATTCAGCTGTCAGCCCACGCTGTTCTAAGCGTTTCTTTGAAGAGCGTTTTTCTGATCAGAACCCGATTTGCACATTGAAGCCAGAAGGACGGTGATACCTAACTCCATCCCGATAGCCATATCCATAGGCATAGGCAGGGCGAAGAGGGCGGTAACCGCTGTATCGACCATTGCTGTAGGAATTACGGCGATATCGTCTCCAATCTCGCCTGTCATGACGAACGACACGCCGTAGTTGCCTGTTCTCACGGCGCAGCTCTCTGTTGTGCTTGTTTGCTTCAGCTGCTGGAGCTGTCGCCAACGCTGTGACTCCGATCATTCCAATGCAGACAACAGCATTGATGACCCTCTTTTGGATGGGGCCTGAGAAAACTCTCGATTTGATAGCCATCGAATCCTGTGTGCTCACCTGACAATGACGCAATCTCAGCTAACCGTGGCTGGTTTAGGGGTAGTCCTTAACCAATACATGCAAGTAGCTGGGATGAAGACAGACGCCAATGAACCTTTCGTCATGCTCAACAAGATGCCGAAAACCCCTGTCTTTGGTGGGCTTTTTCTTCCAATCACAGACACCATGAGGGGTTGTTCAGCCGCAGCCCATGGCCTTCCCCGCGCCGCTTGTCTCTACACAGCCTTCGTTGGGAATGCCTATGTTCGCTCACAGTTGTCAGCGCTGTTGCAGGGATACAGGGCATATCCCTTGCCAACTAGTACAGGGATGGCGCTGTTGTTAAGCATCCAGTTGTCGAGTTTGAGACCATATTTCTCACTAATTTCTTGAAAAAGACTAGCGAAGTAGATTTCGATGAAGGGTGGCCAACCGTCAACGCTCCCAGGCTCATTGTCTGCATAGCACTTCCAGCCTCTATCTCCAAGTTTTTATTGGCAGGATCCTCAGACGTCTTTGAGGCATCTTCGGAAACTATATTGATCGAGGTATCATCTGAATCTGCTCTACCTGGAATCTCAACTCCTTCCATTCTCACTTCGGATAGTGGATCTCTCTTCGTCTTTATAGAGAACAACACTTTTATCGTCTTTGATGAGATTATCGTTAACAGCTCTGTTCGGAGACGCATCATGCAAAAGCTTCGTAAACCCACTCAAAATCTGGTGTTTCAAGAATATTTATCATTGCATCTCTTCCTTCAGATGCGACTCTGTATGGCTTTTTTATGCTTGAATGATCACCATCTTCAGGAGACCAGGATATCATGTAAGCATTGGAAAGATAATTTCGATTTGTGGCCTCAGCGGCGTCTACTAAGAGTTGTTTGATGTGGGGATCTGAGAGGCTATACCCAAGAAATACACAAGGATTTTCAATGAAATATATGAGTAATTTAGCAAATGAATATCTGTGCTTTATAGAAAAATCTTCGTAGTCCGATGGGAGGATAATTATCGAATCAGGGTTGTCGATTGATCCATGTGCATGCAGAACAGAAGTTGCTCCATCCCTCTCAATGATTTCATGACCTCTTCTCTTCCTTAGGCCCAAGAAGTCTGATAAAAAGTGATCGTAGTTTGTTGTTACTACCTCTTGAGCGTCTATGCTTTTTAAGGCTTCTAGTTCTGAAGCATGTTCAGCCAATGGCGTATCGTACCTTGATATTATATTTGCAACAAGCCTTTTGAAAAATACCTTGTGCGAAATGCTAGGGCTATAAAGTGATTCATTGAAGAATTTCTTTCCTTCTCTAGTCCATGCCCATGTGTGAACAAGATCTGCGATGATTTCGGCAACCTCGATTAAGTCGTCATCTAGATCTTTTTTGTCAGTTTTTTGAAGATAAAAGTCAATCTCTGTTGGGTTTTTGATAAACTTAAGGACCTCCTCCAGTAGTGCTCGCCAATTGGGGGCATTTAAGTATCTTCGTGATAAGCCTGCGCCAACGAATAAGACGGGCTTGGTAGAGCCGCAATTGAGCCTATTGTCTTTAATCCATCTTGATGCTTCCTTCCTGTAATTCATGTCATGTACTGCAGTGGTTGATGAAATGTAGATTCTCTTGAAGATTTTCTTCTTAAAATACAAATGATGTCAAAGCATCCGTGTGTATCCAGTGTTTTTTAATCAAATCACTTCCTCTCATGATTTTCACCCCGAGTGGCATAGAAGTTTCAATACGTTTCTCGCCTGCTTTTTGGGCTGCCGCATTGTTCATCAAACCTTGGATTAGGAATCAGTAAAAACTTAGTTTGATCGCAAGCATTAAATAGGTCATCACCCAAACGGGTGATTTTGAGTCCGAAGCCAACAGTCAAAACAAGGGTTGACAGCGGGACGAGTGCTGACCTCTTAAGCAGCTAGCTGACTGCCTACGGGCTAATACAGAAGAACTGCCCCAGGGTGAGAAATCGCCCCGCCTGGTAATCGAGCCATGGCAATGGCATACTCCCCCCCTGCATGGGTTAAGAGTGATTCGGATACCTTCAAGCGTTGGCTCAGCCGCAAAGCCAACTTAATGATCAGCGTCACCGCAAGAGAGGAGGCACTTACAGGGTGAAGGAGGCCACGGATGCCATCGATGAAGCGATGCACCGGTCACGGCGTTCATCCATTCGACGCTCAAGAAATGGATTCAGAGCTGCTTGGGGCCTACAACATCGCCCAAAGTAAAGAGCGGCGAGCAACCCAGCAAGCTCGACAATTCTGGTTTCCGCTAATCCAAGAACTTCCTCCTGTGCATTAAGTCGCAGGTGAAACTTGCGTATCTTGCTCTCACCAAATAAGTCAGTTATTCGAATACGCCAATAGAGAGAACCTCGCTCCTCAAACAAGCTTCCGCCAAGCCCTTTGGCTTTGATGCTGGCGTTTGTGGCGGCCAGATCCACGCTATTTCTCGACACATCTTCGAGATATTCTGTTGCGTTTAGGCATATTTCAAGCCGAACCAAGCTCGGAGAGGCTTCACGCTAGGAGGCTCTGTGCCCGGCCCTAGGCATTAAAAAACCCAGTCAGTGACTGGGCTTTGCTTGGCTATTGAGCGGAGAGGGTCGGATTCGAACCGACGGTGCCCTTGCAGACACGCTGGTTTTCAAGACCAGAGCCATAAACCACTCGACCACCTCT
>WLWE01000045.1_pt1 | contig 92525 bp, 90 predicted proteins | sample 6718301 | NCBI WGS metagenome assembly WLWE01 (sample SAMN12718691, study PRJNA515312) | sponge metagenome | isolation source: marine sponge | host: Mycale hentscheli | place: New Zealand: South Island, Marlborough, Capsize Point | collected 2003-05-01
CTTTTTTGGGTATAGCCATTTTTTCTTTTAATTTATTTAATTTTTCTTTTCTCTCCAGAACCGAAGCTGTAGGTGGTGGTTTTGGAGGTAAGACTAAAGTAGGTTTTGACTTTTTCTTTTTTTTCATTGTTTTTATATATTGTGAATAAGTGGGTTTAGAACCATTTTTTAAGCATCCATAAGGAGGTGCTGGTGCGGGTGTATATAAATTTTGGGAGGAGGCATTAACTAGTTGTGGTGCTATAACATTTTCATTAGAAAATGGTTGTGTATTAATGGTGGCTGTGTTAGGGGGTGGTTGTTCTGTGGTTTTTCTTTTTCTAGTTTTCTTTTTCTTTTTAACTTTATCCTTTTTTTGCTTTATCATAGTTTGGAGATAATTCAAAGAAGAATTAAAATCAGTTTGAAATTCGTCTATTTTTTCTTTTGAGTCATCATCATTTTTATTTTTTTGTTCTTGTTGATGATTTTTAATTCTAGCTAAAAGTTGTTTTTTAAGGTTATTTGGTTTTATACTTTGTCTTAAATCCATACGTTTTTTCTTATCTTTTTTACTTTTAGTTTTTTTACCTAATTTAAAAAAAGCTGGATTTACTTGAATAGTTTTTCTTTTTTCCATACTAATAGTAATAAATAGAAAAACAATGAATTACTAACTTAATTACAAATACATATGTTGAAGTATATTTTTTGCTGTATTTTGTTCTTTTTTATTTCCAATTTCTACAAACATTTTATAACCTTTTTCCATATCTTTTAATATAATTTTTGTTTTTTCACTTTTAGGTTTACAAAAAACTCGCCTGCCATGAGCAATTTTTGTTTTTGATAGTAAAGTTTCCATATCTCTTCCATAAAATTTGAAAGTATCCATTTTTGGTTCGAACCATGAATCAGGTATTTCATCTTTCAAACTCCAACCGGCATCAATAACTTTTTTCTTAAAAATTTTGTTTAATTCACCTGCTTTATAGTCATCAGTTTTAAATCTCCAAGGAAATCGTGAATTAAGACCTTGATTATAAGCAAAAAAACATTTATCGAGGTCTTCTTCATATCCGGCAATAATGACCATTAATTTATCTTTGTGGTCACTTAATCCTTCGCATAATGTGTCTATGCATTCTTTGGCAAAACTATCGCGCTTCTCGGGATTTCCTAAAGCATAAGCTTCATCAATAAATAAAACACCACCTAGCGCGTCTTTAATAACATCTCTTGTTTTCATTGCGGTTTGACCAAGGTAACCAGCGATTAAATCAGCACGCGTAACCTTTTTAAAGTAGTTTTTATTAAGAACGCCAAGAGAGGAGAATATTTTACCCATAATTTTTGCTATTTCTGTTTTTCCAGTACCAGGTGGACCGTAAATACAGGTATGCATAAAATCCGGATTGAGAGCATTTTTGTTTACGTGTAAATTTTGAACGAAAAAGACAATTTGGTCAACAATAGAATCTTTTAATCCATTCATTCCAATCATGTTATTAAGTTCTCCTAGTGGTTTTTTAATATTATGAATAGATTTCATATTAATATTGTATTCAATGTAAGGTGATATGGGATTTTCTTCAATAAGGTCTAATAAATCTTTTAATCCATTGATTTCTTTATCAATGATTTTTAATTCTTTTTTAATTTCTGGTAGTGGAGGTGGGATAGTATTTTTGAATGGAGGTAAATAAATAGAAGAGCTTCTTCTATGATTAAATCTAGGGTTAAATTTAAATCCAGGAGGCGGAGGAGGAGGCAGTTTGATTTTGGGTACGAGCGTTTTATTTTTGGGAACATTGGTGCTTGCTAAATCATATTTTTTTGTAATTTGTAATAATAAATCATCAATTGCGTCTTTTGGTGAAAGTTTTGGATTAAATGACACTTTTTTATCTTTATCTTTTAATAATTGTTGATTGGTTAAAGTGGTTTTTAAATTAAATAAGTTTTCATTTTTATCATTTTTTTTATTTTCGTTTCTTTCTTCTCGTATTTTATTTATAATAGTATCTAGTCTCATTGTAAAATCATCTTTTTTTGTCTTAAAATCATTATTACTATTATCTTTATCATTTAAAAGTAGTAAATTTTTATTCTTATTCCAAGATTGTAGGGGCGAAAAAAGGGGATTAATAGTAGTATTACTACTAGAGTCTAAAAACGGATTATTATTCGAGAGGTCTTTTATGAAAAAGAAAAGATTTTTATTTTGATTTTTGTTATTTTTTGGTGGTTTATTCATATATATATAGTGAAACATTATTTATTGGGGAAACTATTTAAAGAAACTCACCATTTATTCAAAAACTATTTAAAGATAAATTGAAATATAAATTAACTCGATGAATAGTAATAATTTAACTATGACAACCAAAGGGAAACATCATGCAATGGAAGAAATGCCGTGGAGTATTATTGAATCTTATTTTGACGGACAACATTTGACAAGATGTATTCGCCATCAGTTAGAATCATATAATCATTTTGTAAATCACGAAATTCAAAAAACAATAGACATGTTTAATCCTGTTACTGTTCACTCAGAACATGATTATAATAAAGAATTTGATAAATATACATTAGAAATGGTTATAACATTCAGCAATTTTCATATTTATAGACCACAAATTCACGAAAATAATGGAGCAACAAAACTTATGTTTCCACAAGAAGCTCGTCTGCGTAATTTTACATACTCATCATCAATGACTGTTGATTTAAATGTTAAAATTATTCGATATTTTGGTGATAATTTATCCCAATCTGAAACATTCCATAAAACATTACCAAAAATTCATATAGGCAAATTACCAATTATGGTGAAATCTGATATTTGCGTATTAAAACAATATAAACATCTTGACTGTAAAATTACTGGCGAATGTTATGTAGATGCTGGTGGTTATTTCATTATTAACGGTAGCGAGAAAATTGTTATTCCACAAGAAAGAGCCGCTGAAAACAAAGTATATTGTTTCAATATTAAAAAAAATAATAACAAATGGGAATGGTTAGCAGAAATTAAATCTGTTCCTGACCATAGATGTATTTCACCAAAACAAATAAATATGATGATTGCTTCCAGAAATTCTGGGTTTGGACATCCAATGTACATCCAGATTCCTCGCATTAAACAACCTGTACCACTATTTATATTGTTTAGAGCATTGGGTATTAATTCCGACAGAGAAATATGTGAAATGATTGTTCTGGATATTGATAACGAAAAAATGAAGAAAATGTTATTTGGACTAAAAGCATCTATTGTACAAGCTGCCAAATATATTACAAAAGAAGAAGCACTAGATTATATTGTTAATTTGGCAATGTATACTCCTATTAATATGGAAAAAGAAGCAGGTGAAAGGAAAAAGAAAGAATTTACCATATCTGTTCTTGAAAATGATTTGTTTCCTCATTGTAAAACCGAAACACAAAAAAAATACTTTTTGGGATTTATGGCAAATAAACTCCTCTCTACTAGTTTTGGGTGGATTACTCCTTCTGATAGAGATTCTTATATTAATAAACGAATTGACTTGGCAGGAACACTTTTAAATAATCTTTTTAGAAATTACTTTAATAAACTTGTAAAAGATATGCAGAAACAAATCGTAAGAGAAATTAACAACGGTTCATGGAAATCAACCGAAAATTATACCAATATTATCAATCAAACTAACGTATATAAAATTGTTAAATCTACAACTATTGAAAACGGAATCAAAAGAGCATTAGCTACTGGTGATTTTGGAATTAAAAATACTAGTTCTACAAAGGTAGGTGTTGCACAAGTTTTAAATCGTCTTACTTATATTTCAGCTTTATCGCATGCAAGAAGAATTAATACCCCTATTGACAAAAGTGGTAAACTTATCCCGCCTAGAAAATTACATAACACACAATGGGGTTATATCTGCCCTGCTGAAACACCTGAGGGACAACCTGTGGGCGTTGTTAAAAATCTAAGTTATATGGCTCATATTACTATTCGTTCCAATAGTAATCCTTTGTATGAAATTATTGAACCATTTGTTGTAAAAATTCAAGATATTCCTATTCAAGAATTATTTGATAAAGTAAAAGTTCTCATTAATGGCAACTGGATTGGAATTTCACAAGAACCTTATGAACTTTATCTCAATCTACTCAGTAAAAAATACGCAGGTATTATCAATATTTACACTTCTGTTGTCTTTGATTACACAAATAAAGAAATTAGGGTTTGTAATGAAGCCGGTAGACCTACAAGACCACTACTTAAAGTTAAAAATAATAAACTTGTTATTACTCCAGATATTGTTAAGAAAATTAAAGACAAAGAAATAAAATGGCAAGATTTGCTAGTTAATCATGTCGTAGATGACTCTATTTTAGAGTATATTGACCCAGAAGAGCAAAATTTCGCAATGATTGCTATGAACAGAAATAAACTAACAACAATGGATAAATATAATTATACATACACTCATTGTGAAATTCATCCTAGTACTATATTTGGAATTCTAGCATCTTGTATTCCATTTCCAGAACATAACCAGTCTCCTAGAAATACTTACCAATGTGCTATGGGAAAACAAGCTATGGGTATGTATGTAACTAATTTCACTAGTAGAATGGACAAAACAGCATATATTTTGAGTTATCCTATGAGACCGCTTGTAGATACACGACTAATGAATTATATTAAATTAAATAGAATTCCATCTGGCGAGGTAGTTATGGTAGCAATTATGTCATATTCAGGATATAATCAAGAAGATAGTATCATATTTAATCAAGGTGCTATTGATAGAGGTATGTTTGCTGCTACTATTTATCATACAGAAAAAGATGAAGATAAAAAGATTCACGGTGACGAAGAAATTCGCTGTAGACCAGATAAAACTAAAACAAAAGGTATGAAATTTGGAAATTATGGAAAGTTAAATAATAAAGGTGTTGTACCAGAAAACACTTTAATCGAAAATAAAGATATCATTTTAGGTAAAGTGGTTCCTATTAAAGAAAATAGGAATGACCACACTAAAGTTATTAAATATCAAGACCAAAGTAAATCTTACAGAGCAAATGAAGAATGTTACATTGATAAAAATTATGTGAATTGTAACGGTGATGGTTATACCTTCGCTAAGGTTAGGGTTAGGGCTTTTCGCAAGCCTGTTATTGGAGATAAATTCTCTAGTCGTCACGGGCAAAAAGGAACTATAGGGATTATTCTACCAGAAAAAGATATGCCGTTTGATGAAAATGGATTGCGTCCAGATATTATTATTAATCCACATGCTATCCCCAGTCGTATGACTATTGGACAGCTCAAAGAAACACTACTTGGTTCGGTGCTTTTGGAACTAGGATTATTTGGCGATGGAACAAGTTTTAATAATTTTCCCGTAAAAGATATTTGTAAGCTAATGACAAAACATGGCTACGAAGCGCATGGAAATAAAATTCTAAATAATGGTATGACAGGTGAACAAATTGAAACCAGTGTCTTCTACGGACCAACATTCTACCAGAGATTGAAGCATATGGTTAAAGATAAGTCTCATGCTAGAGGCAGTGGTCCGATGGTAGTATTGACACGCCAACCAGCGGAAGGTAGGGCAAGAGAAGGAGGTTTGAGATTTGGAGAGATGGAGCGTGATTGTATGGTTAGTCATGGCGCAGGTAGATTTACAAAGGGAAGAATATATGACTGTTCTGATAAATTCACTACTCATTGTTGTAAAAAGTGTGGTATGTTGGCTATTTACAATGATAAAAAGGGAATTCATTTGTGTAAAACGTGTGACAATAGAACCGATTTTGCGCAGGTAAATATTCCTTATGCTTGTAAGTTATTGTTTCATGAGTTGATAACGATGAATATTGCCCCGAGAATTATTACAGACTAATTAAACATATTTAGTAAGTAAAATATAAAATTTTTTATTTTATAAAATTTAGCGATTAGCTTGAAAATTTAAATTCTATAATGAGTATATAATGTCTTATCCTGATTATAAAAACTACATCAATAAAAGAATTAAAAAACTAGATTGTTGTTGTCCCAATGATTCTGGAAGCAGCACACTAGGTCCAAGAGGTGCACCAGGACCTACAGGAGACATAGGACCTACCGGTGCTGATGGGATTAGTTATACCGGACCTACAGGGCCAAAAGGCGAAGGTTACACTGGTCCTACTGGTGATTCTAGTACTGTCACTGGACCAACAGGTGCTAGTTTTACAGTCGCACCAGATGGCCCTACAGGCGATAAAGGACAAACTGGAGACATCGGACCACAAGGTGACACAGGTCCACAAGGTGATACCGGTCCAACCGGTCCAATCGGTCCAATTTTGGATAATCTTGTTTTTGGTGCTAATTTTTTCTCTGCTTTGGGAGGTAATAACGGTACTATTGCAAGGTACGTTTTCAACAGTAATGGTTATTGGTTGGTTCCATTTTCAGATATGATAGATACCACACGACCACTATCAAATAACGGTAATATATCAGCGGCACAGGGTCTCCAATGTAATTATGATAGTTCCCTCCCGTTCAACACCACTACCCCCACCATTATACTACCACAGTCAAACCGCCCTCCTCCTGCTATAAAAATTCCATTCGACAATATTGAAATTAGTGCTATTTCTGTCCACCTCACATCCAATACCCCTGAAGGATGGGGTATAGGTAATATAGTTGAACTGAGCGCTTTTGTATTCTGTGATGTATCATTAAATGGTTTTCCATGGGACACCGTTACCAATGATTTTGTTATGCCTTTTGCTTTGGGTACTTTCGGAGGAGCACTACCACCTGATGAAAAATCCTGTTTCTGCCAACCAGTAGAACCATTCTTCGTTGGCTGCGAAGTTGCAGAGGGTACACGAGGCGCAATAGCTGTAGCATTTAAATATAGAGACGACCCACCTTTTGGAAGTAACGTCTTGACCAATCAGCCATCTATTAGCGTTGCTTTACACTATAAAATACTGTCTTAGAGTTACCAATAAATAAGAATATATTTAGTAAATATTTATTCTAGAAATATATATATATATATATAATGTCTTATTGTAATTATAATAGCTTGGGTGTAATTAAAAGTCGAACAGGTAAACTAAAATTTTGTTGTCCCCCACCCTCGTCCGGGACTCCTTCCTCTGTTGCTTGGGGAAGCATAACAGGCACACTAAGTAACCAAACAGATTTACAGAGCGCATTAGATGCCAAAGTAACCGGTTCAGGTACTCAGAACAGATTAACAAAGTGGAGCGCGGGCGGTAATGGTATACAAAATTCTAATATAACAGATAACGGAAGTCTTATTACTATAGCTAGTGAAACTAATCAAACTGGTAAAGCTGTATTTAGAAAAGGTATTGTTTTAAGTAATAATCCAGGTGGTGTACAAGTAGACGATACGTCTATGGTTATAGGTTCTGGTAATAACGATATCGTGTCTGGATCAGATAACTCCCTAGCTGTAGGCAATGGCAACCAGATACTATCAAACTCTGACCATTCAATATCAGTAGGTCAAGGAAACACAATGACAGATGGGAAAGCTTGTGCTATATTTGGATTAAAAAATACTATAACTGGTACATCTGGTGGAGCAGAAAGATGTTTAGTTGCTGGCTTTGATAACAGTTTGAATAACGTTAAAAGCGGTATTGTATTAGGAGGAGGTAACCTTTTCACTAGTGGTGGGGGGTCAGGTGTAATTTTAGGAATTAATAATAATGTTTCAGGAAACAAATCTGGCGACTCTAGCTATATTTTAGGTAACAACGTTATAATAACCCCAGACGCCAGTGGTGATATTCAAAATACGTTTGGTATAGGTACCACTCTAAATTTAGAAAACGGGCAAATGGTATTAGGTTATAGGAACGATAAGGCGAGTTATCCAGGTGTAGACTACCCTAATGGTTTGGGTCGAACTAAATTTGTTGTATCGGTCGGCACTGGTTCCGGCGTGGACAGCTCTAATAATGCTCTTATAATAACAGAGCGCAGCGACGACCCAAGTTTGGGCGGGTCGACGCCTCAAGTTCCAAGAATAGTTATGCCAACAGTAGTAGACTTTGAGCACGCAAACGACGGGGAGGCTGCCGCTGGAGGAATACCAGTAGGTGGTCTATATCACGATCCCTCTGGTGTAGTAAGAATAAGACTTACATAGTAAAAATCAGTATAAAGTTATTTATTTTATTTTATAAATATATAATGTCTTATTGTAATTATAATAGCTATATTACTAGACGAGTAAATAAAATAAATTGTTGTTGTCCTCCTTCCTCTGGAAATGGATTTCCTGGGCCAACTGGAGCAAATAGTACTTTTACTGGACCAAAGGGTGATACGGGAATTTCTGGCCAGAGCTTTACTGGACCAATAGGACCAATAGGAGAAAGTTTTACAGGTCCAACAGGACCCACCAATTCAGGACAAACTGGTCCTCCGGGCGAGGATGGACAAGCATTTACAGGTCCAACAGGCCCAGCTGGTATAGATGGTATTGATGGTCCAACTGGTTCTATAGGAGATTCACAAACTGGTCCACAAGGACCACTCGGACCAGAAGAAATAGCAGGTAATCTTTTGTTTGGAGCTACCTTTTGGGATGTGTCGGGGCAACTTATTTTTGGCGATTCTTTCTGGATAATTCCTGGGGGAGATATAATCGCAACAAATAACCAACCTTCACCATTATCGCCATTGGAATATCTTGTAACGCCAACAACACCAGCCACAAGAGCCGTTCCGCCCAGTATGGCAATTCAATTCCAATCAATTACTATAACGCACGCAGCGATACATCTCACTAAACCTAATAGTGGTGGAGGCGGCTGGGGAACTCCTGTGAAAATTAATATAGTAGGTTTTTGTGATGTAGATGCTTCTGGTAATCCAGCGAACGCGATAACTACATCTACTGAAGTAGAAACCACCTGTTCTTGTGTACAACTGGAACCACCTATTACTGTTGGTTGTGATGAACGAAGATTTTTAGCAGTAAATTTTAGCCCACAAGCAACCGGTATCCCACAGCCAGGTATTGCTCCACCCGCAAATATTAGTGTAGTGTTATACTATATTACGAATGGTAACCCCGGAAAATAAATATTTAGTAATAGACTATAATTGGGATTTATTTTATATAATAAATATATAATGTCAAACTTTAACAAAGGTTACAAATATAAAAGAGTAAATAAAATAAATTGCTGTTGTCCTAGTAATGGAGAAACTGGTCCTACAGGGCCTACTGGATTACAGGGTCCTCGTGGTTTACAAGGTCCTAGTGGTATTGATGGTACGGGTACAATACAAGGTCCTACAGGCGACTCATATACTGGTCCTAGAGGACCAACTGGCCCTTCTGGCGATGTTGGACCCACCGGTCCTCCCGGACTTAGTGTAACTGGTTCAATTGGACCACCGGGTGTCACGGGTGATGATGGACCTACTGGACCAGATGGTCCCACAAACATAGGTCCAACAGGTCCTACAGGAGATACTATTTTAACAAGACAAGGTTTTTTTCATTTTGGAGCTAACTTTTTTGATGTTTCCGGTGGTACAACACCTACGGTCCAGACTATTGACCTTAGCGGCGGACCCACCGAATATTGGCTAGTACCAGGTCATGATATGATAAATTATCAAACAAGTAAAATTTTAAGAGCTACTAATAACACATTTGTTCCACCAAGTATGGCAATTGGGTATCAATCTATACTTTCGTTAACAAACATATCTGTCAAGCTTAATCAATTAAATTGTCCTCTCGGGCCCTTGGGCCCTCTCGGGCCCTTTGGCTGGCTAGATTCCTCTCCAAATACTCTACTACCTCCCACCGTCACACTTATTGGGTATCCCTTTTGCGAGGTTAGTGATGATGGTCAACCAAACGTTGCACCGGGTAGTGAAATTAAATTGGGAGAATGGAAAAAACCGTGTGAGTGTAGGCCGTATGAGGGGGATCCAATAAAATTAGGTTGTAACTCAGCAGGAACTACTTTATTTTTAGCAGTGAAAATGATAATTAATTTTACACAATCAATAGCAGGACTATTTATTAAAGAACCATCAACTATTAGTGTCGCAATTGGATATAAAACTTCTGGTGAACCTCCACAATAATTTTGATAATATTATTTATATTTAAAAAAAAATAATGTTATAATATCAAATGGAAGAAGTAGCATATAATATTAGACAATTTTTCGAAAACGGTAAGAGTTATTTAACAAAAGAAACACCATTTAAAGATAGACATCCTTTCCATAAACGACAAGAGGAAGCTTCTAGGATTATGGAAAAATATCCTAATAGAGTTCCGGTGATTTGTGAATGCGCAGGAGGTGAAATTCCAGATATAGATAGAAAGAAATATTTAGTACCTTCTGATATAAGCATGGCTCAATTCTTATATATTATTAGAAAACGCATTAAAATTAAACCAGAACAAAGTATTTATTTATTCGTTGGAGATTCGGTAATTGTTGCGGGTGCTCAACTCATAGGAACGGTGTATGAAGAACATAAAGATTTAGACGGTTTTCTTTATACCTGCTATAGTGGCGAAAATACATTTGGATAAAATAATATTGTTGGTATATATAAATGCCTTGCGGACAATACAGATACGGACTTTGCAGAACAAATAGAACTCGTGGATTAGCAAGCAGACCTACTATCGGTCGTTTGAGCTATTTACAACGCCAATCTAAACCAGCGCCAACACGTAACTACGGCAGTGAGAATTCCCGTGCTAGTGCTATTCGTCGTCGTGTAACAAAAGTTAAAACTCCATCTAGAGACCAATATGGAAACCCAGTTAAATACGGTTTCGGACCTTTGTTTGGTTTAAGAAAAGGCGTTGGAAGTACATGGTTGCCATCTGGACAATGTAAATTTGTATTTAGTCCTAATGGTGGTTCAGGTTCAGATGTTACATACTGGAAACGTGTTATGGGTGGTTCTATGAATATTGTAACTACAGGTGGTGGCGGAGCTAATTCTTGTGGATTAGTTGCTTGTGTTAACAAAGGTGTTCAGAGTATCGGCACCAATTAAATATAATTTATTCTATTATATTATTATAATGAATAAGTTAGTAGCAGAATTTTTAGGAACTTTACTTTTCTTGTATGTTATTTTAGCAACTGGGTCAGCCATTCCAATTGGTATCGCATTAGCCGTATCTATTATGATTTTCGGTCCATTTTCAGGTGGTAACTTCAATCCTGCTGTTACAGTTATGATGGTTGCTAAGGGTGCACAGCCAGCTTCTGATTTACTTCCATACATTGTTGCTCAAGTTGCCGGAGGTTTAGCAGCTTTGGAATTATACAAACGCGTCAAAATATAAATTTTATATATTTTCTAATGAAATATATATAATGGGAAAAACACGAAAAAGAGGAGGTTCAAGAAGAAAACGCGGTGGCTTTATGCAAAACGCATTGAATCAGTTACAAGCTAACTTAAAAGAAGTGGCAAATAAAGCAAAAAAAGAAGCTGATGAAGCACACAGAACTACTATGGGTGTCATTACTGATGCTCATGCTAAAGGAACAGCTGCTATAGCTCAAGCTAAAAATACAGCAAATGCCGGTTTTGCCGCAGTACAAGCACAAGCTGCCAAAGCTCAGGGTGCTTTAGTGTCAGGGGCACATAGTGTAGAGAAACAAGCAGGACAGGTAGCAAAAGTAGGAGGTCGCCGTCGAAGACACAGAACACATCGTAGAAAACATCGTAGGAAACATCGTAGAACTCACAGACGCCACAGACGCAGAACTCATCGTCGTCGCAGATAATTTTATAATATATAATTTATTTTAGCAATTATATATATATATGTTAGACAGAATACCACTACCACCAATACCAAAAAAACTTATAACAATTGGAGATTCAAGGACTTCGGTATCACCAACTACTAAAGACCAACTTGCAAAAGCAAAAATGGAGGCAGATGCCGCAAAAATGGAGGCAGATGCCGCCACGAATAAATTATATGCAGCAGAAGCAGCACATGAAACAGCTAAAAAAAATAAAAAAGTACAAACAACAGCAAGTAAAGTAAAAGAAACTGCGACACGTGTTCAGCAAACAGAAACAGCAGCTCATGCAGCAGACAAAGCAAAAAAACAGGCATTAGAAACAGCACCAGACGAAGATCATAGCAAGGTGATTGAAGCAGCTAATAAAGCTAGTGGAGAACACGCAGACGCAAAAGATGCCCATCAAGCCGCTAAGGACGCACACGCGGCCGCAAAAAAAGCAGTGCAAGGAGGAGGAAGACGTCGTAGAAGGCGTAAAACACGTAAAACACGTAGAAAAAGAAAGAAATCAAAACACCACCGTCGCCGCAAGAAACATACAAAGAAACGCAGACGCTCACGCAGAAAAAGACGTTCTCGTCGTAGATAGGTTATTAAATTCTAATAATTACTATACATGTTTAGAGTAATTATTAGTTCAATATTAGCAGTAGCATCATTATTTATAGGTTTCTATCCTCATACGGAAAATTGTGGTTTGCTACGATGGTTTGGAAATCAAAAGTGTCCTGGATGGGAATTTCATATTATTTTAGGAAGTTTGTTGTATGTTTTAGCTGTTTTTATTTCTCAAAAAGGCAATTTTAACTCAATTACTTCTTATGTATCATCCGATACATTAAATATACCAAAAGAACCCCAAATCCAGTAATATACATATTTGCGAATGGTGGTAATTGTTTTTTAGATTTCTTTTTACTCTTCTCTCCACGAAGCATTCTATTACCTGACAAAAAACCTTCACTTCTGTTTCTCTCAGCATTATATTCATTAATTTCTGCTACTGCAACATGACCACTAGTTGGATGATTAGCTCTATCGTCTCCTTGAACAGGAAAATTTACTTCCTTACAATCTGGAGTCGCTCCTTGTTGAAAGGCGGAAAACATACTCATTGGATTTAATGCCCCAGCATCTTCTAAAATACCTGGTAAAAGACCACGAAATTCAGAAAAATTAACACCTAATCCAGATGAAATAAGAGGGATATTACCATCTGGTACATTGTCAATGTAAATATATCTTGGTACTACTTTTTTGGTCGCAACATCTTTACATTTTCCAGCAGTTTTCACATAAAATTTAGGTCCTAAAGGCTCTCCAGTCTTGGATGCTCGACCTCCGCCAGAAACTAATAATTCTACATAATTAATGATTCCGCCAACATCTTTTGCCATAGCATCCATATTACCAGAACCACTAACTCCTAGTTGACCAGGACTTCTAATATATTTAAAATACTTATAATCAGGACCAAGCATGCTTTCTTCTAAGTCAACAGCACCTTTTGCTATATTTTTAAAAAAACTTGACATTCTTATAATATACTTATATAAAAATGTTATCTTTTATATAACTATGAATGAGGGTAGGGAATGTAGGATATGTTTAATAGGTAATGAAGAAGAAGAATTAATACAACCTTGCCGATGCTCAACAGCATTTGTACACGAATCTTGTTTACAAAAATGGCGAGAGGAAAATAGAGATAACGAAAAATACAACCAATGTGAAATTTGCAGAGCAGATTATATAGTATATAGACGATTTCCAAAAGAAACATTTGAGTTAGATAATGGTAGGTCATCTCTTATACCTTCTTCTTGCGCATATATTGGTTATCTTTTACTTAGTTCCTTAATTATTGGATTAACAGATACAATAACTGATTTTCATTCAATAGTTATACTTAACAATGGACATGAAGATATGGAATTTATAAATGAGTTAAATAGGGGAGACAGTTTTACTTGGATTTTATATTACACAAATTATACAAGTTATTTAATATGTATGTTTTTTTCATTATATATAATGGGTGGAATTATAGGAAAAGTTCATAGAAAAAAGGAATATTTCAAACAAACTACCATAAAATATATATTTTATTTTTTGACAGCTTGGAATTATTTTTATAATTATCATCTATTCTACAAAACTTGTAATCGTTTTGACATTTATATTATCGCAATGGCTATGTCTTCCGTTATTAATTACTTTATAATTTTAAATGTCTTAAAATTACACAATGATACTATTAGAAAATTAAATACAGACAACATAGAATCTATCGTGTCTGTAAGATATAATCCTTTAATTGAAATACCAACTATAGATGAAATTGTTTAAAGTCCTCCTCCTGCTTTATTTAATTCTTTTGCTTTTTGTTTTTTCGCATCATTTACATCTTTAACGGTAGATTTAATAATTGTAGCATTAGATGCTATTCCTTTTGTATTTTTGGAAATTTGGGCATTAAATCCTTTTACTCTAGATTGTAAAGAATTCAATTGTGATTCCATATTGCTTTTAAAATCATCTATTTCTGTTTGTTGTTGTCGAATAGTAGCTGTGTTTTTATAAGTTAAATCATGTTGTGCTGTATTACAGTTAGCTAAACCTTCTTTATTAATGATAAAAAAATGTTCAATAATTAAATACATCATAAAAAATATAATGACAAAAATAAGAGTTTTCATTATATATATAATTTTATTTTTATTTATCAGGTGTAATTGCCTGTTTCATTTTACCAACATTAGTTAAATTTGTTTCAATTCCTTTTGTATTTTGATTAGTTGGAATTTTTTCAGTTTGAATAAGTTTAGAGACCTTATTCATTAAATCTGTAATTGTTTTTTTTGCGATTGCCATTTTTCTTTTTGTAAATTGAGCTGCTTGACTATTTTGTTGTGTAGCAATTCTTTTACAACCTCCATCGGAATTTCCATCACTTGCGTCTGATGGAGTTGTACAATTACTTTCTAAACCTTCTTTAGTTATTAAAAAATGTTGAATGATTAAATATAAAAAAAGTAAAATTAAACTATATATTATTATCTTATTCATGGTAATATATATTTATTCGATTTTTATTTTCTCAACTGGTTATATATAATGAACAATATCAAGAATAAAAGGACCGGATTAAAATTATTAGGTTCAGTTAGTAATGGGAAATATCGTCGTTTTACTATGAATAAAACACAACAATATCAGCCAGTTTATTCAAGTGTTCAACCAAGATGTCCTGGTATAAGAGGCAATAGAGGTGCTCAACCATGTAGCGGTTCAAATACAAAAGTAGGATGTAAAAGTTGTCCTGGTTGCCTTTATACCATAGATGTTTCAAGTAACGCGTTTAATGGTGCCTTTCCCACATATGGTAGTTTTGCCAGTGTTAATGTAAAAGTTGATAGTTCTGCTAATGAACCTTGTGAATGGCAATATAACGCAATTGTTGAAAGTTTTTCGTTAACATCTACAGCACCAGGAGCCAGAATACAGTTAAATATTGAAGATGAAAGATGCATTAACGTAAACAGTATAGAAAGTGTATATTTTTATGCTCCAGTGGGAGGAACATTGGGTGTTTATACCGGAATATATAGATTATGCGATGGTACTCAAGAACCATCATTATATCCAATTTCCAGTCTTCCTGAGAGTAAATTTATAAAAACTTCTAAAAGAATGGGCGCTCCTTACCGTAATCCTATTGCTGGATTTAGAAAAGCTTTAAATTGCGATTATAAAGCTTGTAGAAAAGAAGGAGATAGCAATACTTCTAATTGGAAGAAACAACCTACAAATACTGTTTATAAAGATAATTATTCTGGTAAAAAAGGTAATTGTGCCAAGGGACCAGAGCCTTTTCCTGAAAATGGATGCGGGTGTTGTCCTACGGACTGCTCTTCAGGTAAAATAGTTCATAGGTCAGGTATTCAAGCTCGAACTCATAGACCTATTATACGTAGTGGTATGCAGGAGAAAAATGTTTGTTGTAAAAGTTCAAATGGAAAATGCTCTAATAAAAATGACTACGCGTTTAGTTATAGGCAATACCATAACAATAATCGTTGTTTGTCTTTTGAACGTAGTCAGGAGAAATATGTAGGTCGTTATGCTTGTTTTGGTGCTGATGGGAAGTGTCAAAATAAATTTAGAAAAAGTGGTTGTGCCTCTTGTTGTGCCTGCTGTGTTAAAACACAACGATTAAAATTTTCCTTTCCATCCGGGTCTACACCGACTCTTTTAACCGTTGGTGATACATTAACACAAGTAATAAATGGAGAGAATGTTATTGGAACTATCACCGAGGTTGAAAATAGTGCAATATTTGGAGGACAGCAGTTTTATAAATTAGTAATTACAGATAATAAGAGTAATAGCTGTCCTGGACTTCAGATAGGGCCAGCAACCAGTTCCAAGACCTCAACAACAGGTTTTATACCTGGTATTGCGACTCTTGGAACAACTATTGGTGTAGGAGATTGTAGAAGTAATAAATCAAATTTAGTTACTATTTACAAACCAAATAATAAAAAATTCAGCAAGCAAGGAGCCGTTTCTTCTGGTAGTCGATTGGATAGACTTAAATTAGATACAATTAAATCTGCTAATTCAAAATGTAAGAAAGGAAAAGGTGGTAGATGTAAAATTATTAAGAGTAAATTTATTGATGGAGGATTTTATAAAGTACCCAAAGGCAAATATGATGCGGGACAACCAAGATTTACAGGATGGATGTTTAATGGACATCATCAAGAAGTTAAGGGTCGTGTTTATAATATGGTTCGATACAATCAACAACCATTGGGTATTCCACAATTGACTCAAAATCCAGCTGGAAAAACATGTATTAAGAAATGTTTCCCTAGACAATTAAATCTAGGGTCTAATAGACCAACAGCAGCGGGTAATAGAGCTAGAATTCCAGGTAGTAAATGTTTAAATAGTGGTAGATGTCCGTGCTCTGATTGTAATAAAGATTCATTACAAACATTTCAAGGTGTTCCTTGTTGTAAATAAGTTAGCTTAAAATAATGTATTTTCTTTGTCTTATATAAATGTGGCGTATAAAACGAAGAAGAACCAAACCAAAAACAGAAGGAAATAAGGTAATTTATCCAAAATTAAATGCTACAGCTAAACCAAATCGCTACCAAAGTCGAAACACTTATTTAGATGTAAAATGTAATAAAAAACTTGGTGCTGGTTGTACTAATGTTGGTTGTCAGTGTAAAGACCTCCCTCCCTACCCTCCTCCCAATATTACCTCTTTCTCTGATATAACCGGTGTGGCAGATTATAAAACTCGTGTAAATACAATTGCTCCTGCTTCGTTTCATGATTTTACGACATGGTATGGTCCAGTTACCAATCTTGGAACGACATACCAAGGAGTGTATGGGAATTCAGCGCCTCCGTCTGGCAATGCAAATTTTAGTCTACCGTTGCCTACTTTGTATAATCATATTTCTATTACATATAATAATCCCCATCCTGGTAGTGGGTCAGATGCCGTATATATTTTTATAGGTGGTGTAGGTAGTGGCGCATTGCCTACTGAAAATCCGTTAGCCTCTCAGGCTGTGAATGAAATAAAAAATGGAACAACTGGTGCATCAAAAACATATAGTCAAAGATATCAAGCAGGTGACTATTTGAAAATTCAAGAAAAAGCATCGGTTATTACTACAGCACTAGTTATAGAATTAACTTATGTACCAAATATTTATTGCTGCAAAACAGCGCCTTATCGCAACCCTATTTTAGGTTATAGGGAGCATTTGGTGGATGCTTGTCAGCGTGCCAGTGGCATTTTCGTATCTGGTAGTAGTAGCCTTTTTGGTCCGCCGGTAATACCAAGTAATAATACACTTATGTATTCTACTGACGGTATCAATTGGGTTGGTTTAGGTAACACTGTTTTTGGAAGTAGAGTAGATTCTGTTAAGTGGAATGGTAAAATATGGGTAGCGGTTGGTGGACATAAGGACACTAATTCAGTAGCTTATTCATATGATGGTTTTAATTGGGTAGGGGTGGGCGACCCTTTTTCATTGTCAACCAATAATGGTTTTGGTATAGACGTTGCCTCAAATGGTTCTGATTGGATTGCTATTTCTAATAATAACATTATCGCATCAACCAATGGTATTGATTGGAATCCCACAAATTTACCAGCTTCTTTTTCTCCCTTTGGGATTGCTTATGGGCAAGATAAATGGCTATTATTTGGAGAAGATTTGAATCCCTCCCCAAAAAAAAATATTTGGTATTCAACAGATAACGGTAATTCATGGTCATCAGTTTCAATGGACGGACTTTTATCGATTTATGCTGACAGAGGATTTTACAACGGTTCTTTATGGGTAGCTGTTGGTACTGGAACAAATAAAATTATTTATTCAGCTGATGGCGTAAATTGGAACGCTGGCAACAATGTTGGAATTACAACAGTTGCCCAAGACGTATTTTATAACGGTTTTATATGGATAGCAGGTGGTGAAGGCGGGCAACCTTTAGTTTGGTCCGATGATGGTATAAACTGGAATCCTGCAAATAATCAACCGTTGTCGATTGTTAACGGTGTTACATGGAACTCATCGATAAATTTATGGGTGGCTACAAATGGTAGCTCGGTTAGTCAATATGATTTTGCTTATTCCGAAGACGGTAAAACTTGGACAGGTGTTCCCAAAGATACAAATCTAATGAACACAGGTACTGGTAATTATCTTGGTTCCGGAAATACTGATTTGTCAGGATATGGTTATACCAAAGATGTATCTGGTAATGTTTATAAAGATAACTATGCCAAAACTTGTGCTACTCATCCTGAAGCATGTTACAATCAAGTCATAAAAACAAAACAAAATAAAAATGGTTGTGTAGATGAATCCTACAATTATAGTACCAATCAATATTTAAACCGGCGTTGTCTTAAATTTCAACAGCAAGAATTTAATTTTCTTTCGCAAGTACCAGTTGATAATAGCGGTTGTGGAACAAAATTCGCTGTATGTCCAAATTGTCAACTTAGTACTGAAACAGCAGCTACATCGATTATAGTTGCTCCTACTAATAACAGTGCTAATAGCCTAATTTATACTAGAGATGGAAACGCATGGATTGGATTAGGTAACGATATATTTTCAGCAACACCAGTGCATTTTGTCAAAAATAATGGTAATATTTGGGTAGCTGGGGGCACCACTGCTAACGGTGGAACGACTTTGGCTTATTCAATTAATGGTATAAATTGGACCGGAACTAAAACACCATCTGCTAGTACTCTGACTATTACTATTTACGATGCCGCTTATAGCAACAATTTATGGATGGCTATTGCAGATTACGGTAATTCTGAACCTTCTGGAAGATACAAAATTTTATCTTCCTCCAATGGAATCGATTGGGTTATAAAATTTAATATACCGATTACTAGTTTTCAGCCTTCTTCTATAGAATATGGTAATGGAACATGGATAATATTTGGTAAAAAAACAATTCAACCCGACCCTTCTAATGTATACGTATCTGTAGATGAAGGAAATAGTTGGAGTTTTAAATCCACTCCTTTAAACTTATGTAGTAAAGGTTTTTATGGAGATAATCTATGGGTTGCTGTTGGAGCAACTTCGCCTGTTGGAGGGTCCGCAATAATTACTTCAAACGATAATGGAAGCACGTGGACACAGATTACATCTTTTTATGGAAATTTTAAGGGAGTTGGTAGTGATATTTTTTACAATGGAAACTTATGGGTAGTAGTTGGGTCTCAAGGACCAGGAAATGTAAGCATGGCCTACTCTAATGATGGACTCGTTTGGAATGCTATCACAAATCCCATACATAATATGTATTCTGTAGCTTGGAAACCAGGTGGACCTTGGGTAGCATCTTCGGATACTACTGGAGTATCTCCTTATTATTATTCTGATGATGGAATTACTTGGACAGCTTCATCTACCAATATAGTTAGCGCGCCACAACAAGATAGTTACTTAGGTGGTGGTATTTCTACACCATTTATACCCGCTAATAAATGTATTTGTAATAAAAATGGATTTTGTACTGGTATTAACAAACTTCCTTGTGAAACCAAAAATACAAAATGTTATGCGATTTATAAAAGAAGTAATCCAAAATTTAAAAAACAAGGAGCCGTATCAGGCGGTTCTCGTATTAATAGACTTAAATACCAAACACGAATGAAAGCACAAGGTAGAACTGTGAATGGTAGAAAGAATGTAATTAATGGACGCAGACCGGCTACTCTTTATAGAACAAGTAAGCCATTGACTCTAAGAGATAATACATGTATTAATCCTCCTCCACCACCGTCTGATTTATCCTATGAAACTCTGAGTGGTAGTATTATTGTTACATGGCGTGCGGGTGATATCAGTAAATTATGTCGAATTGCTCCATTAACAGGTTTTACAATACAAAGAACAGGTTCACCATTTGGTCATACAGAACCAGTTTTTGGTAATACATATACCTATTCAAATTTACCCATTGGATCATATGATATAAGAGTAAGAGCAGATAGTTATTATGGTAGTAGTGATTGGGCTTATTTAAATAACATTTTGGTTGGAAATGTTCCCAGTGCTCCGGTCATTCTTGATAACACTGTAATTAGGGAAAATGAACAGATTACATTCTCATTTATTCCGCCTGCGATTATACCAGGATTTCCAATTCAATCTTATCAATATAGTATAACTTCACCTATTACGTTCCTTTCCTCACCTATCGCGCCACCTGCCAATAATACAATAGTTGTTGCGCCAAACCCTCCTGTTATAGATAATTGTGTACCATATACTATTAAAATGCATGCTATAAATTCTCTTGGTGTTGGTGATGAATCAAATTCTATTGTTGTTGCTTCGATACCAGGAGAAATTACTTTTACAATTCAGCAGCTGATAGGCTCACCTCTTCCCGAATTTGTAAATTTATCCGATGGTAAATATTTATTATTTGATATTGGTTCCAATACAAATACTACCTGGAATTTTAATATTATTGATATTTCTAATAGTTGTCCGGGTGAAGCAGCTAATTTAAAAATAGATTATTTAGTTGTTGGGGGCGGTGGTAGTGGTGGGTCATATGGTGGCGGAAATGGTCCAGGTAGGAGTACAACCGGAGGTGGTGGAGGAGGAGAGGTGAGAACGGGGTCTTTTGATATTAGTGGAAATTCAAGTTTTGAAATTGAGGTGGGGAGAGGAGATGACCCAACAGCTGCGCTGGCAGCGGGCGCCGCCAATTTGAATTGGAGTGATAATTATAATTTAAGATTTAGTTCTTTAAACTCCCCATATGATGCTTCCGGGTCTACATTAACAGTAACTGATATAGCCACTTCTACTCTAATTACCAACCAAAACGCATTCGCTGGCCAACATGGAGCAAATACTACAGGTAGAAAGAATGATAATCCAATTCAAGCATTGCTTGAAGCTACTGACGGAGGTGCGTATGGTGCCGGGTCACAATCTAACGCTGGCAGTGTTTTAAATCCAGACCCAAATGGCACATCTTATAGTTATGCGACGGAGACAGGGAATATTGCTTTTAATGCGCCTGCTAACGGATTTATAATTAATATGCGCGGAAGTGCTGGTGGTGGTAGCAACGCCAACGATGGGGGAGATAGCGGTGGTACTGATTGTAGTGGAAACGCGGTGAGTACTAATAATTTTATGTGTTCTGGAGGAAATGGTGCTAATGGTGTTGTTAGTAGTATTACAGGAACCACACAGTATTACGGTGCTGCTGGTGGTGGAGCTGCTATTGCCATCACCAACGTCTTGAGCGGCATAACCTTTGGTGCTGGTGGTTTGGGGGGCGGAGGTGATGGTGCTTACAAAGATCAAAACGCCGGAGGACCGGTCTTTGTAAAAGGTGACAATGGAACTGGGTATGGAGCAGGAGGAGGAGGAAGTATTTTTACTGATGTAAATCAGTCTGGAGGCAATGGTTATCGTGGCGTAGTTATACTAAAATTTTATAGTGTCTCTGCTTAAATGCACTATTTACAAATACAAATTTAAAAAAATTGATTTTATTTAATAAGTTATTAAATAGAATTAAACCCAAAACAACAACTTTCACAAACACAATATGTCATACAAACAACTTGAACATTATTTATCGCGCGGAAAAAAAGGCACTATAGAGCAAACTATTCGCCGTCTTGCCTCTGCCGGAACAAACTCTATGAATCACGACTCTTACGCGCACAAAGCAGCTGTTCTTATACAGCAAAACGAGTTCACTAAAAAAATGAAAGAAGATACATCATTGCTATATTTCGGCGCAAATTTGGAAGAGTTTATGCGTTGTTTGGAGAGAAGAGAAGGAATTGATGATTATTTTGCTTCACTCACAACTAGTCGTTATACTTATGAAAATAACGAATTTAATTTCCACGAAGAAATGATGATAGAAAATATACTATTCTTGATGGAAGAAGAAAAAATCATATTTCTTCAAATGGGAGTACCAGACTATATGACCACACATACAGAAAAGCAAATCTTCTATGATGCTCATGCGTTGTGTATCATTATGCTTCCGTCCAAAGATGGATACAACTGTCATTACATAAATTCACACGGTCATACCATCGATACGCAAAATTATTATGAATTTATTCTGTCAAGAAAACGTTCTAGAAAAATGAAACTACCAGAACCAGCAGATGTGGTCTTTATGAAACATTTGGTAAAACATATCAACTCAAGAGGAGACATCAAAGTCAATTATGACGGCACTTCGAAATACACGTACAGAGGAACAAATCTTCAAGAAGGCGATGGTCACGGTGTGTGTTTTATTTATCCATTGATTATCTGGTATTATTTTGGACAATATTATACAAAATCTCAAAAATTAACTACAAAATTCGGAGAAATTGAGGTAGCACCAGGAAAGACACTTATGAAAAATGGCGATTTCAACCATTTTATAGAGTCTTTATTTTGGCGCTTCTCTCCAAATTACTTTGAACTTCTTGCTCATCAATCAAAAGTAAATGCTCCAAAACAAAAATTCTCTGTTGTATTTCAAAACTTTATTGAAAAGGATTCATTTCGCTTTATTAAAATGTTGATTGGGCCATATATATCATATATTCTACAATCGGGATTTAAACAGAAAATTAAATGTTAATATAAGTACTTATGTCTACCAATTTAGAATTATTACGCGAATCTATAAAAACAAATATAAGTAGCCCAACCAATATTTATGATATTACTGGCCAATGGTTACCACCAGGTAATTACTATTTTTTAATTAATTATGTTGGTCCTAATGTATTCAAAGGACAATTAAATTGTCGAGGTTTAACAGCAGAATATACATTTATAGCAAAAGATATAGTTAAAATGATGGCTTGCGCACAGGCTAGATTAGCGAGAAGAGCGAATATTACAGATGATGAAATGCCTACTTACCGCTCACCATTAACTTCTCCCGTCGCAAATTATCCATCACAGTTACTTAGTCATAGATTAAGTAACGTACAACCACCACATACATCGCCAACAATGCGAACCCACAGGAGAAGGCTTCCGGATTTAAATACGAGACCAACTTGTACAATTTGCCTTGATTTCTTAGATGATAACCCAAAAACGTTAGCCTGTGGTCACAAATTTCATGAACCATGTATTACTAGATGGTGTGCTACCCGACCAAATTGTCCTATATGTCGCAGAGGTGTTTCGTTAGGAAGAAGAAGAGCAGCACCTATTACAAATAGAAGAGTATCAAGATATGCTGTTATCAATAGACAAGTTACTAATTATGCTAGAGAGCAAAGAACCAGAGCAAATACAAATCGTCGTGGAAGAAGACGCGCTTTACCACGCAGAGGATATAGAAACCAACAATCTTTACCTAACTTACTAGTTTAATTTCAATAATTTTTATAATTAACCAAATTAAATGACTAATAATAAAAAAACGAAGAAAAAGAAAGTAAAAAAAGAAATTGTTTATCGTACCAAAGAAGAAAGAAAAGAAGAAGTTAAAAATATTTTGAAACAACTAAGCGATTTTGACCTTAATATCAAATATGAACCAATTAAAAAACTATATCAACAATTTAAAACTTATATTGCCGAAGGAAATCGTATGTTAATTAATATTCCTTTTCCAGAGATAGATAGAAGAATTAAAGGACTTTTAGCTATTTCAGTAAACGAGGAAGTTTGGGTGAAACTTGAACGAGAAAAATTCTAACATTTTCTATAATAATTTTTTTTGGTGTCAGCTCCTCCTAAAAAAATATTTCCGGTTGTTGTTGTTTTATAATGTGGTATTTCATTTTTAATACACCAATTTATACATTTTTGAATGTTTTTCGTTGTTAATTGATTTAATTTTTCCCCTTTTCTTTCTTTGTTTTCAATAAATCTTAATGTAGTTAGTATATTATCCATTTGTTGTTGCCCTAATATAGCATTTATATTTTCTAATTCTGTTTTAAATCGGTGATTGACAGGTATATTTATTATTGTACTTATAGATAAATCTTTTAAATTCATATTATTTAATACGCTAATAATATCATGGAATTTTTGTGAAATAATACTTGTATTATGATATTTAAAATTAGTACAAACCACATATTTTTCAGAATTAGCATATCTGCTTGTCTGTGGTTTTATAATATGAATATTTTCATAAAATGCTGCCAAAATATATAAGATGTCCATAGAAGGTTTCATAAATGTATCAAAAAACTTAAGTATAAATGTTCCGTTATATTTTTGCATACCAATAGCATATGCCACTTGTGATAAAATCAAACGAAATGCTAATTGTTCTTGTTTATTAAAATCAATTGAAAAATCAAATCCTCCATCACCGGTTATAATATCCATTTTATTTCCATATTGCAGCATACAATAGTTAAAATTTACAGGATTATATAAATTTCCTGTACCGTCTTCACCAGTTTCGATAATAACGTTAGGATGCTTTTCTAAAAATATTTCACTTTTACGCCATCCTGGTATATTTGCGTTTGTATTATCAAGTAATGTCATGCCATAATAAATATCATCATTATTCATTCTCATTGATTGTATTGCTTCTATGAATCCACCTGGACCTTCTGCTAAATGAAATGATTGGATTGGACCTGAATATTGACTAAATATATCAAAAACATTTGCTATTTCTACAAATTTAAAATATGCCCGTGATAATGGTTTTAATTTACTAATTGGATGTTTACTATTGGGATAACAGGTATGTATATATTCATATGGATTGGTATGTTTTTTAATATTATCCCAATCTTCACTATGTTTATCAATTTGTTCTTTGATTTTGTTTAAATATTTTGCTAGTGTTTTATTTAAAAAATAATTGTGTTCATTGTCAAACTTTATTTTTAGATTATATGAATTTATGGAACATGATACTAAAGGTAATGTATAGTATGCCATTTGGTTATTGATATAAGTGTCAATGTATTTATATCAATTTCTAATTATAAGATTAATCTTCGTCTTTAGGGACGGTTTTAATCTTAATCTTTGGTCTTTTAATACGCATTTTTGGTTTTTTTGTTGTAGCTTTAGTAGCCTTCTTTAGCTTCATTTTTCCTAGTTTTTTAACCTTTGGTTTATCTGATTGAGCTTTACTAACTACTTCAGCCAAAGCTTTATTTGTTTTTGAAACTTCTTCTTCGGCTTCTTTACTTATATTCAACTGTATTTTTTCTACTTCTTCCGCATTAACATCTCTTACCTTTTTAAATATAAAGTATTTATTCAAGAATGATACTTTCTTTTCATCTGGTGTCATGTTTAAAGCAGTACCCACGTCTGCGGGTCGTAATCTTCTACTTTTAATTCTATGTTTCATCTCTGTAAATAAAACGTTAAAATTATCCATAGACGAAGGCATGCCAATTTCTTTTGATTCTTTTGAAGTTAGTAAAGCAAAACCATACTGCTCCATGAGCCTTATAAGATAATCGTAATTTACCAAATATTCCGGAAATACTTTGTTAATAGATTCTTGATAAACGTCAATCTGATAACCTAAACAAGATTCATTATTATCAAAAGTATCGCTATCATATTGTTTGGTAATTTCCCACATTTTTCTTCCATCCTGCATTATTTTTATACTCTCTCCTGTATTTTTATTTTCAAGGGCTCTAAATACTTTGGTTCCATCATAACTAGTTCCAATGAAATATCCTCCAACTTTACAACATTCACTCACATTGCGCAAGAATCCATTTAAGGTTATTTTATTTTCAAAGAAATAGTGGATTGAAAATTGATTTGAAACAATATCAAATCCATCTCGTCCTTTCCCATATTGTTTGTAAACACCTGCTCCTAGTTTGGCTTCATCTTTTGGTCCTTCACCAAATACAGCACGTGTAATTTGTTTGCCTTTATCTGTAAAACAGGCTAAATTTCCATCTCCTCTGATATTTAAAGCACTATTGCCACTTACAAACAAAGCCATTGGCATTGTTTTCCACTTCTTTCTGTAATTTAAGAATCTAGCACAAGCACCATTCATTCGATTTTGAATATTGTCTCGCGAAACATCCATTCCAAATATAAATGACAATTTAGCAGCAATCCATTTGGGAAAATCACCCCCTTTACCAACAGTCATGTCAATTAATGTGTCTCCACGATTCGACACGGATAAAATTAAAATTCGTTTTACAAATAAATTGTGAAAATCACGCAATGCTCTTGTAATTGTACTGTCACTTTTTCTATTATAATAAACATCATCCTCAACTAATTCATTCGGTATATCAGCACCTGTTCTTATCATACTTTCTCTTACTGGATTATGAACTGATCTCCAAACACTGTTAGCTACATGATAAGCATTTCCAAAATTATTTTTACCAGCTCTATATTCTGCTGTTTTCTTTTTTCTAACTCTAATTGGAATCCATTGCCATCCTGCATCCATAGTCATATCATATCTAAATTCTACTATTGTTCCATCTGTAAAAGTATCTTTTTCATCCTCAGTCATCATATACTCTACATTTTGTCTATCTCGCTTCAATAAAACATTACATAAATAACCGGGATATTTTGGTGTAGGATCTGTTGGATAAAAGGGAACAGGTTTATATCTATTTCTATCATAACTAGTATGTTTTGTTGGCAAATGACCTTGTATTATATCTTCACAGGGATTCAAATAGCCGTGTGTTCTTTCACTAAATCCAACTCGCAAAACTAAAGTTTTATATTGCGTTAATTGAGTAGCATCATGCATATTAGTTCCATCTTCAAATATATTACCAATGAAATCTTCTCCTGATTCTGTTTTCTTAGTAGTAACCAAGAAATCAACAGTGTTAAACTCAGGTGGCTTCCATTTAAAAGATTTCATCCAAGTAGTCTTGGTAGGAGGCAAACTTTCACCAACTCTATCACTTGCTACCCCTGTATTTGACGGAGTGAAAATTAAACCATCTGTTTCATATTGGAATAATTGGTCTGCTACATTGCTTAAGATAGTATTACAGTTTTTAAATATCTGCTGACCAGATGAAATGTAAAATGTTTTTTCTTTAATTGTTAAAGGAATTTTATTACCAATCAACGGTTGGAAATCAGATTTAGTCACTATATTATGCATTTCTACTACTCTAGTTCTATCAAATTTCTCATCACTACCTCCATTTGCCAAAGCCAAACTGCGAATATCTTCTCGTCCAATATAATAAGCGTCAAAAGCTAAATAGTAATTAATAAATCCACCATATTTATCATGTAATACATGTTCTCCATCCAATAATGATTCGTGATAATCTTGGTTTCCAGATACGACTCCTGTAAACTGTACATTCATATTTACATCAATAAAATATACCTTACCAGTTTTATTAATATACAACATTTTACGAATACCATCAGCCTTCTCAGTAACTGTATAAGGATTTCTAATATTAGGAGCATCAGAATCTGGATTTAAAGGTGTAATATTTGGCATTTCCAATGATACGGATGAAAATCCCACAAAATCTCTACTTGTGATTCGTCTATCCTCCGGTCTTCCATCATAAAGCATATTCATATAATTTCTAAGAACTCCGGCTTCTTCACTAAACGAAATTGGAAAATTTGAATTTTGCAATCCTGATAAAACTACCTTAATTGTTTTCTTAAATATTTTTAAAACATTCTGAACGTCTCTAAATTGAGCATCATCAGTGAAAACACCCACACTTGTAGGAAACCCTCGTTTCATTAACTCTATTTCTACCTCATATGTCTCAGGATTATTAAATACATTAGACGTTTCAATTCGATATTCTGGTATCAAACGACGACCCTTTTGTTTAGAAGAACGCACTATACTACAATCAACACGTAACGGATAATTTTCATGTTCAAATGTAAATCTTTTAATTAATCGAAAGACCTTTTTTGTTTCATTCCATTCATCAATTATTCTTTTAATTAAAGGAGAGCCTATATTTCGCTTACTCTCTGTTTTATAATTTATTCGAAATCCAAAATCATTAAAATCAATCGGATTTAAAGGGTTTTCATTATAAATCTTACGATTTTTTTGAACAAACTGAATATTTCTAGCTATATTACTCATTGGACTCATATCTAATGAATTTGTTTTACAATACTCTTGAATATTAGCCAACCCACTAATTTCTGTTCTTACGCTTGAAATTTTGGTGTATCCAGATTTTGGGTCAGTATATTCTGTTTGGATAGTTAAACGATAGTTGCCCGAAAGATTGTCTGTAATAAACCCCAATGATTTTAATTTCGCAATAACAGCGTCAAATTGAATTTGAGTTGTTGGTCTTTTTGTACCAAACCTGGCTTCCAATTCATCATTGGTATTATCACTATCACGTGGTAAGAATATATTTAAGTATTGTACTAATTTTTCATTTGGTGTTGGTTCTTTGCTGGACATTAATATATACTAAACAACAGATAATTTTATATGTTTTTTCAATTTTTATAAATGTTCTTGAATCATTTGATATAATATTTTTTTAGGTTTCTTTGTTTTTTTATCATTTAATATATCTAACCCTAATTTTTTACATATTTCTTGTAATTCTTTCACTTTGTAACTCGAAATACCCCGAAGAGGTTTATTTATACTTTCTATATGCCAATATTTATCAATACTGTCTCTATACTTCTTATATTTCTGTTCATTATCACCCAAAAATAAAGCATATCCTTTCTGTGTTTTTTCAACTATGTTTAAATTTGATGTCAAATTATCTATGCTATCAATTAATGTATAAATTTTCCTGTTATCAATATAAACGATATTAAACTTCTCTATTGCACAAATACACATAAAAGCCATTAAAGAAATTTCTTTGTGATTAACCAGTTCATCTTCAATGGCATTCTTTTTCCATTTGTTTTTTTTTAATAAATCCTTATTCTCTCTAACTTTATATACTAAATCTATCTTTTGCTCCAATGAATCCTTATATCCGTCGCCATGAACCATTTCATAAGCAGCTAAGCCATTCTTAATAATATAATAACACCAAAACAAAGTGTCTGAAAATTTTGGTAATAAAAAATCTATTGACACCGGTTTTATTTTACTCTGCGTTTTTATAACAGACTTTTTCGTTATTATGGGTTTGTTAGAAATGTGTTTTAATATTGTCTCAATATTTCGTTCATTTAAAACGAAATCTTGTAAACTTGAAATATCGATTGTTGTTTTGGTTTTTGTCATATATATTATGCAAAGGTTGTTTCTTTATTATCTTTATAAAACTCTTTTTGATACTGCGCTTTTATGTCTTCAATACTTTCTAATTGCTTTTGTTGTAAATTTACATATTTTATAAAACTATTAATTTGTTTTAATGTTGTATCATCTAATAATGTCATATTAACAAAAACACCATTACTATTTTCTGTAAATTCAATTTGATTTTCCTTTAATATTTTAAAAATGTGAATTTGATGTATTCTTTCCATTTTTTCAATATTGTCTCTCAACCTTTTCAAATCAGTAATTTCTGTCATTTATGTTACAAATTATGTAAATATATTTAAACCTCATTTCCTTCAATTATAATTTTTGGTTTTGGAATTCTTGCTACCCTTACTTTCTTTTCAACCAATTCTCCAATAATCGAAATGTATTCATCATTTAACTCATATCTAATTCCAATTACCCTTACATTTATATCATCACCCTCGTTTAATTTTGAAAATTGAGTACTTTTATAATGATGGTCCCTAGCAATAAATACCACTACAGGTGATTTTGGTTCATTTATTTCCGCACGAATTCCTGCCTTTGTTACATTTTTAACAACAAGCTTCATTCGCATTCCTTCTACTGGTCTACAAACCAAACATTCAAACAAAACATTAAATACAACATCATTTCCGCTAACAACACCAGCAGAATAACTTACAATAACTATCGAATTAGGTCTTATGTATCCTTCATCAATACAACGTCCCTCAATCTCTGTTTGTAATGTTTTTTCTATGTTCTCCTTTAAATTTTCACCAATAACATTAAATGGCAAATGAACCTTTCGCGCTATAGCATTTTTCATATAAATTCCTACTCCACGTTCTCGTTTCTTTGTTTTATTTCTAGGTTTAGTTACTGTTTCTTTTGAGGTAGACATAATATATATATATTCATACATTATATCTTTTAATATTTTTCAATTTATTTCATTTTTTCTTTCCTATTGTTTCTACATTATTGATAATTGCTTCAAGTGATGAAAAAAACCATTTTTTATCTTGGAATCTAATGCTATCAAAATATCTAAATAATAATTCTTGTTCAATACAAAGCTGAAACGCATTTATTCTTATCACACGACTTTTATCTAATTTAAATCCACGTGTTGTTTTTTTAAAATTCCCATCCTCATCTACAGCGTATGGATGTTGTTTAATTTGGACTCCTTCTTTATTGTAAATTTGTGTTATCGTTCTAGCTCCTTTTCCTATTTTTGCTCCCATTACATATTTATCTTGATTGTCTACCAATTTTAACATTGTATTTATATTTTGAATTAAAACTTTTTTATCTGCGCCTCTCTCACAACTTGAACCTTTTGTAGGTCTGCCCGATGAACTTAAATATATACTTTTTACCTTAAAAATTAAATCAAATTTCTTTACTTGAGCCATAAAACCTATTTTATCATATAAATCATCTACCGATACTGTAAATTTATCCAAAGTTGCTTTTCCTAATCCACCAGATATTGCCGCAGAATCAACTACCCATTCATCATCTTTTAAAGTTAAAATAGCATATTTACTTTTCTTTTTAAAATCAGTAATTACTATTCCTGTATATTTACTTGTTTGTATCTTATATTTATCAAAATAAGAACCAACAAACTCTACTATAGAATCATCTAATCCATCCATATTTTTTAATAGTAAAACTTTTTCTTCATAGGTTAATATATCTATTACATGAAACATAGCTAGCTTCAACAAAATTTTTAAAAACACATTGGGCGATTTATTAAATCTTTCCGCATTATATTTTACTAAATTGTTTATTACCCAAGCACAACTCCTAACCCAATTACTTCGATTTGAACTTGTAATATCTCTAGGCACTATCAATAATTTATATGCTTCTACCAGCTTATCATTAATATCGCTAATGTCTCCCAAACTTTTAACTTTCAATTCAGGTAATATAAACGTCAAATTTTTTCTTTTATATGGAATAGGGGTTACTCTCTCGTATCTTGATATATGTTTATCTGTTAATTCCACAGGTTGAAACATGTAATAATCACCAACATTTACTAAACGACCAATTCTATTTAATGGATCCATAATAAATTCATTGTCATCGTTTATTAAATAACTAAGAGCACTATAAATCTGGTCTAATGGATAATTTTTAATCGCAGTTACTTCTTTTAATAATTCTGTTTTTCTATAGATATATTTTTCTTTAAATAAATTCCTAATTCGTTGTAGAATCTTATCTAAATTCATTATTATAAATGTTTCATTATATGTATTTCTATCTATTTCATCTCCATCTTTCATTTCAGGTAAACATCTATATTCACAACTTTTAAAATCACAAATCAAAGTACCATCCTTATCTCCTAGAGTGTAATCTATTGTATTACCCGTTGATAAAGTTTGTTTAACTACGTTATTGTTAGGTGCTATTCTAGCTATTGCAGTCTCAGAAAAATCCAATCCTTTTCTATTTAATAAACAATCAATAGCGCTTTCCTTTAATACTCTGGATACATTAGCAATTAATAAACCTTTCCGTTCAGCAACTCTATAGATGTATAAATCTATTGCTTCTTCATCAGAATCATTTAACTCTGACCCATACAAATATATTTCCACATTTCTATTAATATATGACAACATACAATGACTTTTATTTCTTACTGCTCGTCCTATAACCTGTTCTGCTCGATTTAAATTATACCATGGGTCTAAAATATGCATTTGTCTAATATTTTTAAAATCCAAACCTTCCGATCCTGCTCTTGAAACAATAATTACTTTTATCTTCTCTCCATTTTTATTATCATCATCTGTAACAGCAAGTAAACTTCGTTCTCTATCACTTTCACTTGAAAGAGATTTTTGACCTGTAACCATCATATATTTTGCCGGTTTAAAAGGTTTACCATCTTCTTTAGGTCTCATCGTTAAAACATTTAAAGGGGGCGCAGGGGCCGTTTTAAATAAAGATGGCGTTCTACCGTATCTTGTAATACCCATTGATTCTAATGCTAAAGCAATTGGTACAGCGCCTCCATCTATGTATTGTGAATAAACAAACACAATCCCATTTGAATTTTTAATTTTATCACAAATATAAGCAATTTTTCCCGAATATTTTCCAATTTCATCTGGAGAAAATATCTCTCCAAAATTTTTCTTAGTTTTATCTTTGTAGCTAAAATTTCGTTTTGTTCTTGGATCAAATTTCATCACTCTAGCTAAACCTTTGCTTCCATAAATTACTGGAAATATATCATCATCCACATCATCTTCACCAAGACCTTCATGCGGATATATCATATTTAACGCTTGTAATGGTGCTTCTAATACAGTAAATGAAATTGAACCCGAACCTCTAGAAAGTTTGGGATTTTTTCGTTTTAAATGTTCTACCAATTTCTTATACCCCATATCTTGGTATTCTCCTACTCGATTTATTACCAAATCTATTAATTCTATAGGTTGTACAATATCTGCGCCGTTTATCTGATACTCAGGATAATTCCAAATTCCATCATTTTTTAATGTAAATAAAGACTGCGGATTTAAAGCTTGTTGTGGCCAAATTCGATATGGAAATGTAAATGGATTTTCACCTCTTACATATGATACATATCCCGTTGCTTTTCTAATTAATAAATCTCTACCTACCTGTTCTCCTTTTTTAGTTTGAAATTCTCCTTTTAAAGTAAAAATTTCTCTTTCACTTACTGGATATCGTTTATCATTTAATAATAATAAGTTTAAAATCCAAATAATTTCACTATAAGAATCAAACATTGGAGTCGCAGAAAGTAGTAGCAATTTCAAATTAACAGTAGCTTCTACCAATTTTCCTAAGTTGTCAGAACTAGCCTTTACTTTTCCTTCTTTACTTAATCTTATGTTATGAACCTCGTCAATTACTAACATGCGACTTGAAAATTCTTTTCTTAAATTTTTCTTTTTAATTCGATTAGCAACCTCTTCTGAACTTCCAGAAGGTATGTTTTTATTCATAATTTTTTCAATATAATTCGCAAATTCACCATAACCTTTAAATATATAAGACTGTTTGATTAATCTTTTAATTTGTCTAATAATCTTTTTTCTATTTAAACCACGCATATTCATTGGATTAATTTCTTTTATAAATTTGTTTCCTGTACAAGCTTTGATGTTCCATAATCCATTTACTTTTCTTAACTTTCTTTCATCGAACAATTGTAATTTAAAATTTTCTTGTACAGCTGGAGAAGCAACTATAATTATTCGCTTTGTAATTCCCATCTGCTGTAAATATGTTCTCATTTCTTCACAAATTGAAATAGCAGAACATGTTTTTCCAACACCTAATCCGTGATACAATAATAGTCCATTGTATGGCGTTTGAAAAGACATAAAATTTCTTACGAACATTTGATGCGGGTCTAATTCAAATTCAGTATTATCACATAATTTTTGAGTATAAGCCTCAATATTCTTATATTCTTCTTCTCCACGAGGTTCGTAACGCGTGTCGAAAAATTCTTTTTTCTTAGCTATTTTCACATTAAATAATGGGTCATCTTTATTTGGATATAAGTAATTAAATTCATCTTCATTTTTTGAAAGTTCTTCACGGTCTCTATCGCTTACACATTTCAGTAAATTTTGATAATCACGATTACTTATGCTTTTTACGATTTTTCCTTCATCATATTCATTTTGTAAACTCTCGCAGGATTTTACCTTTTTAATTTTAATTTTTCTTTTTTTAAGTTTTAATACCTTTGGTTTTTTTGTTTTGGATGACATTCCTACTTAATATAATATTAGGTTATTAATTTATACTTTTCCAACAATTTATTTATTTTTGTTATCATATCTATTTTTTCTACATTGTAATCTCTAATTTTATCTATACATTCTTCTAATAAAAACCATTTCATCTCACTTACTTCGCTCTTTTGATACATTTCATTTTCATTTTTATCTATAGAATTCATCAGTCCTAAAAAATACACATGTTTATATGATTTTAAATTAGAGCCAACAAATGTCTCTTCAAATGGTACTAAATTTTTAATCACAGAAATATTTCCTCTATCATAACCTGTTTCTTCTTCAAATTCTCTTAATCCACAAGTTAAATCGTTTTCTTGATAATTTCTTCTACCCTTAGGAAATCCCCACTCTGGCGTTTCCCAAGTTGTACTACTTTCATTTACCAAACTTTCTAAATTATAACTTTCCGTATCACATACTTTAATTCCTCTAATGATTTGAAGAAATTTGTCTTTTGCGCTTGTTTCTTCGCCTCTGTATTGAAGACCTACGAAATCTCCCCATAAGTTTTTCCATAAATCTCCAAAATCACATGCCAATAAATTCTGTTTTTCAGTTATTGTCATTTCATTAATTAATGTTAAAATATACTCCTTGTTGTACAAAGGATACTTACCACGAAGAAAATCTATATATCCTAAACTATCTTTGCGACAAATCATTAAATATTCATATTTGTCTTTAGTTTTATTATTTCTAAATGCTATAATTCCACTACTTATAATAGGTTTTTTACATTGATTATATAAATGACCTTGTTTTCCACAATTATTACAAAACTGATATGTTGTTCGTGATGACATTTATATGTTAAATCTGTCTTCTTTTTATATCATTTCCTATATAATGGGATTAGATCCGAAAGTATGGCTTCCACATTTCCAGTTCGTAATGCAGACTATGGCTATTTCCTATCCAGCAAATCCAAATGATGTTTCAAAAAAGAAGTATTATGACTTTATTCAAAATCTACCTGTGTTTTTACCAGATAAACCTATGGGTACTTACTTTATTAAACTTTTAGATGAATTTCCTGTCACTCCTTATTTAAGTAGTCGAATGTCTTTTATGAAATGGGTTCATTTTATGAATAACAAATTAAATAAAGCAATAGAAGAACCAGAAATTAATTTTTACGAAAGTTTAGAAAAATACTATGACGAATATAAACCAAAAGAATTAAAAGAACAACAAATTTATAAAGAAAGAAAAAAATATGTACAGTTTGCTATTGTTTTGGCATTAATTGGATTGACAATTTATAGTTATGGAAAATAATTGGGAATATAATTTTCTAGTTAAAGTATAGTCCGATGAATTTTATAATGCCTAATAAACCATTTTATCAAATGGATTTACAAGAATTAAGAGCATATTTCATTAAAGTTAATGGGAAATTGGAGAGAAAAAGAAAAACACGTCGTAAATATAAAACCAAAAGAAGGAAAACTGCTAGAAAATAATCTTGCTTTAATTTATAATGTCTGGAGGAGTACCAAAACGAGTTAAAATTTCAAGAACTCAAAAAAATACATTTTGTAAGTCTGGGGGATGGGGACAACAAGGACTTATTTTATGTGGTGGACAACGAGGGAAACAAGGAATGTGTAATTATATTAAGAAAAGAACTAATCTTAAAGAAGTTCTTGTGTCATTTGAAGAAGAAGTGGAGGAGACTGAGGAAATCGGTGTCTCTGGGGAAATTACTGTACAGGGAGCATTCGACACCGGGGTTGATGGACTTTATACCTATTATGCTTTTAAAACTGTTGGTAACTCATTAATATCGTTTGATTTCCCAACTGGTACAGCAAGTAATCCTCTTGAACTTGAGGTATTTGTTGTTGGTGGCGGCGGAGGGGGTGGTGGTAGTGCTGCTGATGCCGTGAACTTCTTTCAGTCAAACGGTGCTGGTGGCGGTGGAGGAGGAGGACAGGTTAACATTACGACTTTAACTTATACTAATGGTATAACCAATATACCAATCACCGTTGGTGGAGGTGGGAATGGAGCCACCTTTCCTCAGAACTTTTTTCCTTTGAGCCCAAACAGTGTTGCCAACATCCTTGGCGGCAATGGCGGAAATAGTTCTATCGGAACCATTATATCTAAAGGTGGTGAAGGAGGAAAAAGCTCAATGACGTCTGGCTCCGGTGGTAGTGCTACTTTTCAATCTGGAGGTAATTCTTCAGGATATAATGATGGTGTGGCAACATACAACGGGGGTACGGGTTATGCAGCCTCAGATGCGGTCGCCGGCGGTGGTGCAGGTACAAAAGTGAATGGAGGTGACTATGACAACGGTGGGACCTCCGGCAACCCACCCACTGGGTCTGGAGCTGGTGATGGCGGCGCTGGTGTGAACACAACCAATACAACAGAGATTGATACTGCATGGAGCAGTATACTTACTGCCATAAACCTACCTGCGGCAAACGGATTTGGAGGCGGAGGCGGTGGCGGGGCGTCTGATACCGGTACTGCACTGAATGCTGGTACCGGCAGCGACGGAGGAGCTAACGGGGCAGCAGCTGGCACTGATGGAATCAGCGGAAGCAACCTCACCAGCTCTAAAACAGCAGCACCTGACAACTCGCCCATAAATACACAATTGACAGGTTTGCTCACATTGAATGCTGTGGCCAATAGAGGTGGTGGAGGAGGAGGGTCGGTTTCTTACGCACAGAATCCCCCTACTGGCCCCCCCAACCCCCCCGCGAGTTTCCCGTACCCGAATGGCAATAGGGAAAATTTTACACCGGTTGACACCAATACACCCTCCGCAGTACCTGCCGTAGAGGTTGGTGGAAAAGGTGGTAGTGGTCTAGTAATATTTAGATTTTTGACAGATGCTACTACGGATAAAACAGTAACTAAAACGGTTACTAAAAAACGAGGAAGATGTAGTGATGGATTAAATAAATAAATATATGAATTTCCCATAAAAACATATATTTAATAATTATATATGAAAGCCGGATTAATGATTTTAGGCATAACCGCATTTCTCGTCGTAAATACGTACTACGATGGAAAATATACAAAAATGCTATCTATCAATCAAAAATATTTCAAAATGGCCATGTTCGCCTTTGTAGGATTCTCTATGTATCTTCTTATTAAGAAAAATCCAAAAGGCTCAAAATCAATGCTTCAACACGCAAACGCACTAATTCGATATATGCCTGTTGACAGAGAAACAGCGGATTTAATCTCTCCAATTTTTGATTTTACAAACGCAAAAAATAGTATGGATTCCATGACACAGAACTACACCGCATACAATGATGACACACCTCAACAAAGACGCATGCTTAACTCTGGAGGAAATTCAACCAAACGCAGTGTTAGTGAAACTAAAAAGAAATACATAGCAGCTGAACAAGGTTGGAAATGCAATAATTGTGCGTGTCAATTAAATCATACTTTCGAAGTAGACCATAAAGTCGATTTGAGATACGGAGGGACAAATCATGTTAGTAATTTAGTAGCTTTATGTAGAAATTGTCATGGAGAGAAAACTCTGCAAAATAAACTAGAATAATTAAATGTAGATTTATTATAAGATAATGAATCTACTAACCGGAATTATATCAGTAATAGTATTAATAGGTACGATAGCATATTTACCAAATAAAAACAGTGGATTTATAACAACGACATTCTTTTTTGGGGCTTTACTTAGTGGTGTAATGTCATTAACGCCCAATTGGAATTGGTGGTGGACGGTTCCATTAGGTTTTCTTGGTTTATATTTAATTTCCATGATTGTTAGTCAAGTATTTTCAATGGTAAAAGCAGCTGAATTTCTTAAAAAGTTTATTACATTAAATTCTATTTTATCCGTTCTTTTAATTTTAACAAGTGTTATACCAGGAATTAAAAATCTATTAGCACCTAATTTAACACTCGGAGCTATTATTCCTACGATGATAGTGAGTATAGCTATGTTAATTCTTTCAATAGGAGTTGGATTAGGAAATGGTAATTTTATTTTAGGAATGTTTACAATAGGTGAAGCATTTGTTAACTTCGGTAAATTTCTCTGGAAAAATAGAGGTAAATCATTCGTATCTTTAATTTCTATTATTTATGCTATTGTTTATTTCAGTATTACAATTCCCCAGATGTATCAATGGTTTACAGGAACTGCTCCAACATCTAAAGTTACATTAGGAGCATTAAATGCTGTTGGACTTTTTTTAGCAATAGTGTTCGGCGTTGCATTTTTAAGCGCCACTATGACAAATTTTCCAAATAATACACCGTTTCATACAAGAATTAAACAACTATTCATTGGTGAATTACCAATGAAAATATTTAAGATACTAACCGCGATTTCTTTAATGGTTGGCTTAGTGTATGCTCTTTTTGTATTAGGAGGACAAGAATTTCCAGGATTTATGGGTAATGTAGTTACATTTATTGTTCAAATTATATGTGTAATAGCATTATTGGCTGCTGTATTGCGCTTTGTTTTAAGTAATCCCAGATTATTAGAAGAAATAAAAAATAATATTTTTGTTCGCTTACTATTTACGGTTGTAATGGTTGTGCCTTGTGCTTTAATTTATCTAACACAAGGAATAATGGCATCTGCTAAGGCCAGCGGTAAAGGTGCCAGTAAAGCAAGTAAAGCAGCTGCAAATGCCGCTTGTAAAACAGCTAAAGGTGCGTCTTCGTTTGCTTGTAAAATTGCAAAATTAAGGTTAATCGCTCCACCTAAAACAGTTTTAATGGTATTAGCGGCTGAAATTATTCTTGTCTCAACTTATGTTTTAATGCCTATCTTTCGACCTTGGTTTTATACTTTAAATTTAGGTGGTGACGGTGATTTGGTATTAAATGAAAGAATAGAGGGTGCTCAAAGTGCTATTTTAGCAGCACAAAAAACCTATGAAGATTCTATTTCAATTGATGGTAATCCAATGGATGATATTGATTGGCAAAAAATTTATAACGAAAAACTTTACCTAACTACAGATGCAACCAAAAAAAAGGCACTAGAAGCATATTTAACTAGTTTGGGTTATAGAAATAATTATAGTGAAATTAGAGATAATATTGTAGTATCAAAAATTTTAGGAAAACCAATAACACTTCCACAAGCAATTAGTTTTATTCAAACAAATAATAGGGTTGAAGGTATTATTGATAAATTTATTGACTTAGAACAATTAGAAGATAAATTAAAAGCTTTAGAAAAACAAGAAACAAATGATGAAGAAGGTCCATTTGATTCAAAAATAATCAACAATAAACCAACTTATATTAATAAACAAAGTGCCATAGGGACGTATGAAAATTTAAAGGGAGGTGCTGATGATTATAATTATAATTATGGATTAAATGCGTGGATTTATTTAATGGCTCAAGCGCCTAATTATGGAGTAGGATATTCTAAATATACAAAAGTGTTAGATTATGCTGGTAAACCCACGATTTGGTATAATCCAGAAATTAATACATTTAAGATAACAGTTAATGTTGATAAAAAAGGAACTACTGGACCTTATCAAAAAACAGTCTATAAAACAACAAAATTACCACTTCAAAAATGGAACAATATAGTTATCAATTATGTTGGTGGAACTTTAGATGTATTTATAAATAAAGATTTAGTAGCATCTGTTAAAAATGTAATTCCTTATATGACACCTGATACTATATACATAGGAGACAAATATGGAGTTAGTGGTGCGGTTGGTAATGTAACGTATTTTTCACATCCAATTAGTACAAGTCGAATCTCATTATTTTATGATAGTTTAGTCAATAAAGACCCTCCAATAATTTAATATAATTTAAGATAAATTTCTTAGTTTATATTATATCAATGGCAATGAATGCGCACACAATCGTAATTGGAGTTGTAATTATCGTTTTACTTTACTTGCTTTATTTATACTTTTTCGGCGACGGTTCCGCTGTTTTAGTAGGTATTCATGATGCTTCGCAGGAAATAAAGATTAGTCCAAGTTCTATAGCACCAGGACCTACCCAAAATTTTACCTACTCTGTATGGGTTTATGTTAGTAACTGGAATCCAGGAGCACCAAAGGTTATTTTCCAAAGATCATGTGGCAGTAGTTTTTGCCCAAAAATGGCATTTGACCCAAATATGAATAATGTCACAATTACTTTAGCAACTTATCCACCAACTGGAGGAGATGCCGTAGAAGCAACCTGCCAGATTGAAAATGTTCCTTTACAAGCATGGACTAATTTAATCATGGTTCTTAATGGACAAGCTTTAGATTGTTATTTAGACGGTAAATTGGTAAGGACCTGTTTGATGCCAGGAGTACCAAAAGTTGCTGCCGCAGGTGACTTAATCTTAACACCAAACGGTAACTCTTTCCAGGGATACACTGGCAATTTCCAATACTTTAACCGTGCTGTAAATCCACGTGAAGCTTACGCAATTTACCGTGAAGGTTTTGGTGGAAGCAACTGGTTATCTAACTTATTTAACAAATACAGAATTAAACTTGCTTTTATGAAAGATAATCAAGAAGTTAACAGTTTTGAAATCTAAAAATCTTTATAATAATATATAGCAATGAGTACGGGATTTTTAACAGGCTTAAATAATAGGGTAAAAAATGCAACCTCTTCAACTTTAGGACAATTTAACAATTCAAAATTTGTTCGAGGAACTAAATCTTTTTTATCCTCAAATTCTTTAGTAGCAAAAGTTGTTTTTCTTATTTTAGTAGCAATTGGCTTTATCTTACTTATCCGTTGGGGTTCTCAAATTTTAACTATGGTTATGGCTCCTAAGCGAAGCCCCAAATTAATTTCAGGTATGAAACCAGCTGAAGTAGCAAAGGTTGTCACACAAGACCCAGCTATACCAGGTTCTATTCCTGTAATGAGGTCTACTAATCAACGTGACGGTTTAGAATTTACTTATACTTGCTGGTTATTTATTAATCATTTACAGAAAACAGGTACTAGAAAACACGTATTCCATAAAGGAAGTTCCAGTCAAAAACAAGATGGTAACGGTACTTACTTCCCTAATAATGGTCCTGGTGTTTATATTCATCCTACAAGAAATACTCTTATTATCGTCATGAATACATTTAACAACATTGTTGAAGAAGTTGAAGTTAATGATATTCCATTGAACAAATGGATTCTTCTTGGAATTCGTGTTGAAGATAACAAAATGGATGTTTACATCAATGGTACAATTGTTTTGCGTCATGTTTTCAAAAGTGTACCAAAACAAAACTACGGTGATGTTTATATTAACATGAACAGTGGGTTCAATGGTTTAATGTCTGATTTATGGTATCACGACCGAGCCTTGAGTGGTACTGAAATTGAACAAATTGTAGAAGCAGGTCCTGATTTGACTATGGATGATTCTATGAATGTATTCCCACACTATTTGTCTCTTAACTGGTTCTTTGAAAACGACCAAGCTCCATCTAGTGGACCAAATGCCGCTACATGGCCTACTCAAATAAATTAATTAATAATTTCATTATAAAAATGATATTATTATTGTCTTAATGATGGATTAATACAAATTGCTTTAGTTGGAAATATTTTCCCAGACATACATTTATCGCTTTCATTTACTTTAATACAAGACCTATGAGTCCTATCCGTTCCAATATAACAATACCCTTTCTTGTTTTTTTCCTGAACCCTACTATCTGTTTTGTCTGGTATATGCTGCGGATGATTGTTTAATCCTACAAAATTACCCTCATTTATTGATTTTTCTAAATTTTTATCTCTTGCTTTCCATAATTTAGAATTTGCGTTAGCTGTTTTTTTAATTACTTTCTTAACATCTTTAACTGTTCCTGCCGCTACATCTAAACCTAATTCTGTTCCTTTCTCTGACAAGTTTAGCATGCGTTTAATTCCCTCTGGAATATACTTTCCATATGCTGCCATAAAATTACTAAATACATCTGTACCTTTGGCTAAATAAGCAAACACATTAAATCCTAGTAATGCTAATATCAATATGATTAAAAATATTTTTAATATAGTCATGGTATCCCATCCATTCGTTGAAGTCGGAGTTTTTGATGGTGCTTTAAAAGCAGGTGGTTTTACATCAGCCATTTTAACAGGTGTTTTTCCAGTATTTATATCTTTTACTGTGCTTGTAATTTTAGTCACAACGTCGTCCATATACAAATTATAAATATTAAATTATTTAAATAATATATATAACAATGCCCATTATCTTACCTAAATGTCCAGATACTTTTGAATTAAATAAAGATAAGTGTAGATGTAGTAAAATTAAAACCAAAAAAAAAGCACCAAAAATAAAACTTACCAAAAAAACCAAAAAAAGAATTAAGAAGAAAGTTACAGCTCAAACTAAAAAGAAAAGATGTCCCAAGGGAACTAGAAAAAACAAGAAAACTGGAATATGTGAAAAAGTCGTCGTTTTAAAAGATACTACACCAAAGGAATTAAAAGATTTAAGAAAAACCGTTACAAGAATTGGAAAAAAGAAAAACCCCAAGAAACCACAATCATTTAGTCCAAATGTAAATAAAGTAATAGATTCATTAAAAAGCATCAGTCCGCATCTTGAGATTGGTTTACAAGAGTGCCCAGAAGATAAAATTTATGTAAGAACTGCGTCTGGAAAAGAAAAATGCGTCGGTTTAAAAAGCAAGATAGCGCAAACATACATGATTGATAACTTATTAAGTAAAAAACCTATTGATTGCGATAAAATTATAGCACCTAAGCAAAAATTATCTAACTGTTGGTTTAATTCATTCTTTATGGTATATTTTATAAGCGATAAAGGTCGCAAATTTTTTAGATACTTAAGATTGGGAATGATTACCGGTAAATTACCCAATGGTACAACAGTAGCTCCTAAATTACGTATGCCATTGTTAATTCTTAACAAGTATATTGAATCAGCATTAATTGGTAAAAATGCATCTCATTCATTGGCTACATTAATGGATACGAACGTAGTTATTAGAAGAGTTGCCAGAGCATTAGGGAAATCAAATTTAAAAAAATATGACATCGCAAAAACAAAACAAGCAGGTAATCCTATTAGTTTTTATGAGGGACTTATTCAATATTTAAAAAGCAATGAATTAGAAACACTAACTGCTACAGTGCGAAATATGCCTAATAAAAAAGTTAGCAATGCTGCAATTGTAAAAATATTAGAATCAAGACCTCTTGTTGAGTATTTTATACTAGACAGATTTAGTGAAGAATATAAAAATAATAGTTGGACTATTCCCCAAAAATATAAAGTTGAAAAAAATGGCGTAACATATACCTATGTATTAGATAGCGCTGTCGTTAGAGATACAAAGAAACAACATTTTTCAGCATATATAACTTGTAATGGCAAATCATTCGCATTTGATGGTGAGAGTTTTGCCAGAATGACGCCTTTTGAATGGAAGAAAAAACTTAATAAAAACACGCAATGGCGTTTCGCTGAACAATATGAAACTTATTTTAATTTTCAACAAGCTTACTTTATGTTATTCTACTACAGGATTTAATTTTCTCTCCAAGAATAAATAAAACTAGCTTAAAATAGTGTTTATTTATTTACCTAGATGTGCTTATTCTTATGCTGTGATGAAGATTGTAAAATACCAAAATGTAAAGATATTCCTATTAAAAGATATTTTCTTCCATTGATTGGTGTATTCGCATTATCAGCCCTTCCTGAACTGCAAAATTTCGTATATCTTCCATTAATTATTACATTTGGATTTTTGATTTTATTCTGGAATTTTCCATGGATTGTTTATTATACCGCTTCTAAACCTTTATACTATCAAGACTTATTTATTGATGAAAAAAAATTACCTAATTATGATGTAGATGAAAGTATTAAATATAAGTTTAAAATGATTCTAGAAAGTGTATTAATTATTTCCAATGCTTTATTAACTGGTGCGTTAGCAGATTATTATTTATACAAAACAACGGGTGCGGAAGGATATATTGAAATTTTAGGAGTAACTGGTGGTATTATTAAAATATTCCAAATGATAAATAATTCTATCAGTAGATTTATGTTAAAAATCTTAAAGCGTTGTATTCGAAAAGAAAATCGCGATCTAAAAAGAAAACAAGTTGCCAATATTGAAAGAATACTTCGTTTAAAACGCCATCAAAGTACGGTTTGGAGAGAAATAGAAATGACACATCCACCAGAAAATCGTATTATGACAAGAGAACGAGCTGAAACTTTTTAATTTCTTTATTAAATATATATATATGTCAGCCCAATCATTAGGACTAAAACATCCATATTCTTTATTGGCGGCAAATCCGGTCAATGATAACAACCAAAGCAAATTTATACAATGGTTCAATAATTATATTTCGTCTTCAAATTTGAATTCTAATAAACAAAAACTAGATTTTATAAACGGAGTCCTATCTAATCTGCTAATGATAAAAACAAATATTGGTAAGGCTGGGGTTGGTGCAGGTGCAGCAAGCACACGAGAAACCAAAGATTTATATAATTCCAATATTGACCGTCTAATGACAATTGTTGGAAGAGAGAAAAACCGCATAATCAAGAGCCGGGACCAAGTTCCGGACCCACCTGATGATTTGGTAATACTCCAACTTAATACGATACAAGAGCGTTTATTACAGTTTCAAGAAAACCAACATAATCATGGGAAATTTACACAAATGGCTAGTGAAGCAAAAGCTTTAATTGCTGAATTACAACATATTCAAGAAACGTTACCACCTTCGGAACACACGACGCTATTTACAATTAGCCAATTATTAAAAGGTCTGAACGCGTGGCACAGGTACTTTATAACAGTAGAAAGTAAGACGACACCTGAAGTACTTGCACCAATGATAGAAGCGCCGCCGGAAGGCCTTTCTAGGAAGATACCTGGATATAGAGTATCGTTAGCTGCGGCACGTAATCCAAGAACTGGTAGACCAAAAGACCTTTCTTTAGAAGAGCGAGTTGCAGAGCTTCGGAATTTGTCCGCCAAAGCTCGCGGAAGAGGAACAAAAAAAGAACCGGGGGAAAAATACTTTGCACCGGGTGGAAAAAGAAAAACACACAAGCATAAACGTAGACGCAAAAGAAAGACTAGAAAACATCGCCAAAAGAAGAGAACACGCAGACGCAAACCTAAAAAAAGGAACCGCCGTACAAGACGCCGCTAAACAATTTAAAATATGTCTTAAAGAGATAGATATATTTTATCTTATAATGAAATCACTTTATTTGTTTTGTTTTTTTCTATTTTCCGCTTCAAGACCAGTTTGCTATTCTACTAATGATGGAACGATTTATAACGATTTAAATAGTTTTAATCTATGGCGACTAAAATATAATAAAACTTACGACAACCAAGTTAACTTGACCGATAAATTTACTGCTTGGAGAATGAACAGAGATTTTATTTATGAACATAACGAAGAGAATACAGATTATACATTGGAGCTTAATCATTTTGCGGATATTCATTATCCAGGGTGGATGCGTAGAAAATCTTATAATAAAGTTATGGCTGAACATACACAACAACATATTATTCCTACATTAGATGAAATACAAACACTAGATATTGATCTTCCGGCATCGGTTGATTGGCGTGATAAGGGTGTAGTTACTCCTATTAAGAATCAGCAACAATGCGGTAGTTGTTGGGCATTTTCTGCCGTTGGTTCAATGGAAGGACAACACGCACTTAAAACTGGTAAGTTGATTAGTTTGAGTGAATCGCAAATTGTAGATTGTGACGTGAATGGTAGTGATGCTGGTTGTAGTGGTGGATTTATGGATGGAGCATTTAAATATGTTATTTCACAAGGAGGAATTGATACGGAAGATTCATATCCATATGACCCACAAGATGACCCGTGTGTTTTTAATAAATCTAATGTTGGGGCAAGTTTTTCAGGATTTAAAGACGTTAAAGGTGGAGAGACAGGGTTGAAACAGGCTGTAGCAACTATAGGACCTATTTCAGTTGCTATTGACGCATCTAGTTCTACTTTTCAATTCTATAAGGGAGGTGTATATTATGAACCTACGTGTTCTTCTAGTATGTTGGACCACGGTGTTCTTCTTGTTGGATACGGTACAACGGTAAATGGTACGGATTATTGGATTGTTAAGAATTCTTGGGGAGATAATTGGGGTGATAAAGGATATATTTATATGTCACGAAATCGCGATAATAATTGTGGAATAGCTACTCAACCTTCATATCCTGTTGTTTAAAATACACTACAACCCATATATCTAAGCCACTCAATCGCAACGCTATCACATCTTTCACAGATTGGCTTTCCTAAACATATTATTTCTCTACAACCGTTTAATTGATTAGATACTAATAAACAAAGCTCTTTATTGATATAAAAATTTTGCTTTTTTTTACATTTAAAAGCATAAGAAAAAATAATTTTTTGAACATCTTCCGGTAAACTTTCTAAACCATTCATTATATATTATTTTTGATATATAATTAATGTTTTTTGCCAATCTTTGTTTGTTCTCTTTTTAAAACATGAAGTAAAGTTTGAGAACTTTCCAATATTTTCATATAAGCAGCCTCTGTTTCATGTATTGTTTGAGCATATTTCTCTTTAGCATTCATATTTTTAACTAATGTTTCTTCAACTGTAGCTAGCTGTTGAGTTAAACTAGTAATATTTTCAGTTATTTTGGATTTTTCTTCTTCCAATTTAGTTATTTTCTTTGTTACTGTATCCATTTTTTCACGCATTTCATCAATACATTTTACTAATTGGTTATTATAACTTACTAAAACCTCTCCTTGTTTTGACATATATATAAAGAAAAGATATATTTACTCCTGGTTTGCCGCGTCTTTATTTAAATTTGCTATATATACTTCATAATTTCTTATTGGTGCTAATGTTTGTGCTCCAGGACTCCTAAGCCAATGTTTATAACATTCATCACTACATACACCAAAATAGTTTTTTCCTATTTTTGTTATTTGAGTAAATTCATCCATTAATTCTATATATTTAAAACAACCCGCACATGTCAGTTCCGGTTTCATTTTTGTATTAATATCATTTATCTTTGGCGCTGGTTCTTGTGGTTCTTCAGTTTTATTACGAATCCAGCAATAAAAATTTTCTAGAATAAAATTCATCTTCTTAAAATACAATACCATTTAAAATAATCATTATTTTTTAATCATACAAAATATCCGAAACCAATTTAATACCCATTCCTTCTATGTAAACACCTTCTCCTCGAATCCAAAAATTTCCCTCTAACGTACTGATTTCAATGTGTCCATCTGATGTTGCGGTTGGTCTTGATGAAAATCCTGTATAAGTTCCTATAAAATTATTTTCTTTATCGTATACGCTCCTTGAATTACAAATCCTAGGAACAATATTATAAAGGTTCTGGGGAAGAATTAAAGACATGGTTGAATACTTAATTTTATATTCTAAATTTAAGTATTCAATTTAAATACAACGTTTGAAAGGTTGAAAAAAGAACATTGCGACAACAGCGCCTGCTATCCCTTGATAAAAAATATTACGTCTAACATTGGCTGAAGCAGCCTTGATTTTCTTTTGCTTTGGTGTTAAAGAATCCTTAAAAGGTGTTCCTACAGACCTAGTGCGAACAAGATAATATATTGATGATATACAATAAATAGCCATACCATAAGCGAGATAAATTGACATTCTACATATATCCATTTACTATATGAAAATAAAATTATCTTCTACGAACTGTTTTTCACTTTTTTAATTTTAGCTCTTCTGCTTCTTCTTTTTTTAGATATTTTCAATAGCCAAAGTAACCTATACGCTAGTTTTAATATATAAAATAGAAATATTATGTTATATATAATGAAGCTTCCTGAAGATATTTTATGGAAAATTTGGACGTTTACAGGACCAAAAGCTTATTTTCTTGACAAATCTTTAATCAATATTATTAAAATCAAAAAACAAATATTTACAAGTGACCCTTTACAAATCCATTACAAACTTTGTAGATGGAAAAAAAGACACCATTATTCATTTTCACAAGACCTATATAGTAGAAGAGGTAGAGCTACTATGTATGTAGAATCTCCTAAATTTATAGATTTATCTGGCAATTGTTCAATTGGAAAAGTAAACAAAGATAAAACATTGGAAATATCAAAACAACTAGCAGACAAATTGATTCCTTGTTCTACAATGAGAGAATCAACTACAGGATTTAAATTAACTGTTTTTTACTGGACGATTGAATCTATTTGGTGTATTGATGAAAGAACAAAACTATATTCTAGACTATGGCCTAGTTGGAAACTGGCGCGCCTTGAAACATTTTAATACATTCATAAATTTTTGCCGATTCGTCAATCGCAAAACAACCTCTCTTTTGAGCAACACCAACAAATCCTACAATTACATTTAGTGCTGCGTTTTGGTCACTAATTACGGCATCTACTAACTTAACCTGCTCTTGGGGAGGAGCCACCGTTTGCTGTGAAGCATTAGAAACAATTTCATTTTTAGCACTCATTATAATTAATCTATTATGATGAGTTTTAAGTAATTACTAGACTAATTATTTAATTACTTTTATTTTTTTTGTAAAGATATTTCTCATACCAAATTTTATTATCGTTATCAATGTTTTCACCTAAACTTTTATAAAATAGTTCAATCTGATTATATCCTTCTGTAGTTGTTACAATCTTTTTATTTATTAATCCAGACCAAGCACATATGCTAGTTATATCAGTATATCCCTCATCTAAAATTTCTTTTGTTTGTATATCATTATTTTCATTAAATCCAATTCTCAACATTAACATAGTCATAGAAATTATATTTATCTTATTTCTTCAGGAGGTTTTCCTCCTCCACCTCCCCCACCTCACCTCGCCCCCGGTTCTGTTGTTTCTAAAGTTATATTTGGTCTACTGTGAATTCTATGATTTAATGGATACCTTGTCGTTTCACTGCGCAAAAGATCATTACCATCCGCAAATATTAAAGCAGTCGCACCTGTCCTATTCTCTCCTTGAATGGCCAAAATATCCCCACCACCACTAAATGTATAACTTCCGTCACCATTATACCATTTAAATAATAAATGTGTACCTGGTTCTCCGCTCCATGTAAAAACAGTATCAAATGTAATTTTGTAATACGTATATTCATTACGAGACACTGGATCCGTTTCTTCCGTTATACCACTTTTTCCCGCAAAGGTATCAAAATCTGGTTGAGATGGACGAAAACTTCCGCCTAATTTTACAATTACATCTTTTGGCGTAGCACCTCGGTTTACATCTCTACCATCTACATATATATCTGTACCCTCATCCTCGGGCCAACCAACTTGTGCCTCCATATTAGAAACTTCTGCTACTGATAATCGTTGATTATTGGCTCCTGGAAACGTCTTTCCCCAATTTTTTAATTGAAATGTAACAGCCTTTATACCAGTTCTCTTGGTAATTCCTGAATTAATTAATTCGGTACCTGTAACTACAAAATTAAAGTAAGAATAATCATATACGTAATTAACGGGCGCATAATCAATAAGAAAATACCTATCGGATTCTTCTTGGATATACGGTTTGATTTTAATATCACCATATCCACCAGGTATTGATTTACCCGCAAAGTCGTCTTTAATACTTATATCGCTATTTGGGACGGAGTTATTATCGCTCCATAATTGTCCAGCATAAGCACCTATATTAATATTTTTGGTAGATGATGAAATAGCTGTATCTCGCGGAAGACCGTTTATCACATTATAAATTTGACTCCATTTAATGTTTTTTTCAATTACAGTGGGAATTGTATTTTGGTCTGTCATTTATGTTATATTTATAAATTATTTTTTAATGTTTTTAATTAATTGTTGTAACTCTTCAATAGATTTTTGCTGTTCCTTAATACATTCAATTAACAATGGTACTGTTTTTTCATACCAAACAGTTTTATATTTTTTATCAATTGGTGCTTCAGTAACAATTTCAGGCAAAACCTTTTCGACTTCTTGAGCACTAACTCCAACTTGTAGTCTATCATTATTATATCCCAATGATTTTGCCAGTTCATTTTCAACAAAATAGTACCCGTTTAACTGTTTAATTTTTTCTAATGGATCTGTGATTTTTCCTTTAAATGTTTTTAATCGTTCATCAGAATAATAAGCAGTAATATTATTTGTTGCTATAATTTCCCCCGTTGTTCCACTAGGAGCATTTCCAACACCAAGCGAATTAACTTGAGCATTTGAATTAGTTGTAAATCCTCCTGCCGGTCCCTCTGGTCCTCGCGGTCCTGTTGGTCCTTGAGCACCATCATTTCCATCATTTCCATTAGCTCCATCTTTTCCATCAGCTCCTGCCGGTCCTCGCGCACCATCATTTCCATCTGCTCCTGCTGCTCCATCTGCTCCTGCCGGTCCTCGCGCACCATCATTTCCATCTGCTCCTGCCGGTCCTCGCGCACCATCATTTCCATCTGCTCCTGCTGCTCCATCTGCTCCTGCTGGTCCTTGTGCTCCTGCTGGTCCTTGTGCTCCTGCTGGTCCTTGTGCTCCTGCTGGTCCTTGTGCTCCTGCTGGTCCTTGTGCTCCTGCTGGTCCTTGTGCTCCTGCTGGTCCTTGTGCTCCTGCTGCTCCATCTGCTCCTGCTGCTCCATCTGCTCCTGCTGCTCCATCTGCTCCTGCCGGTCCTCGCGCACCATCATTTCCATCTGCTCCTGCTGGTCCTTGTGCTCCTGTTGCTCCATCTGCTCCTGCTGGTCCTTGTGCTCCTGCTGGTCCTTGTGCTCCTGCTGGTCCTTGTGCTCCTGCTGCTCCATCTGCTCCTGCTGGTCCTTGTGCTCCTGCTGCTCCATCTGCTCCTGCTGGTCCTTGTGCTCCTGCTGCTCCATCTGCTCCTGCTGGTCCTTGTGCTCCTGCTGGTCCTACATCGCCTTTTGGACCTGTTATACCTAGTGAACCAGTAGGACCTCGTATACCTTGCTTACCATTTGGTGTAAAACTTAATATAATTTGATCACCACTATCACTAAATGGAATATCAATAGCAGTATCATTATAATCAATGATTGTGATAGTAAACTCATGATATTCACCAGCTCTGGGATTTTCTGGCTTGGGGAGGGAAGTTTGTGTAAGTAATCCAGTTATTCGTTTGCTTGGATCTCCTTGTTTAATTATCTGTATAATACCTATATAACCAACTGAACCATAATTATTATTATTAATATCATTTAACCAGAATGATACATCAACACCATCAAAATCCGTGTTTGATGCCGTGAATGTAATAGAATTACCATTTTGTATCTGTGTCTTACCATCCCACGATAAATATTTACTTTCTGGTACATTTGCTTTTTTAAATGTATATCGTCTCCAGTTACCAGTAATATCCCCCTCATTACCAATTTCGCCTTGTGGCCCTTGTGGCCCTTGTGTCCCTTGTGGTCCTTGTGGTCCTTCTGGTCCTACTATAGTACTTGGTTCGCCCTTGGGACCCGTTGCTCCAATATCTCCTACTCTTGCAAAACTTATTACTAGTTTTTCATCGGCATCAAAAAAAGATATGTTTTGTGTTTTATCAATAAATCTAACATTATATTTAATATGATCAGTGTGTTCTTTGGAAATTCCCGTGATCCCTAAAATAAAAAAATGTGATGGATCATCAACAGACCTTATCGTCAATATTGATCTAATAACCGAACCGTTCGAGGTACCAATGTATTTCAAATAATCTTCTATATCATGACCAGCAGGAAGACCTCCTATAAACTCTGGTAATGGGTAATATGACATTTGTACTTGATCTACATTTACACCTGATCCTTTTAATTTTATAAGATGCCGATCAATATTACCATCTTCAATGTCCGCAGTCGAAAATTTATATTGAAATTGTGTTGATTCACCATCGTTTCCCACAGAACCTACTGGACCTTCTTTTCCTGTTGACCCTTGTATTCCTGCGTCACCTTTATCTCCCTTTGGTCCTTGTGAACCAGTAGGACCTATATCACCTTTATCGCCTTTAACACCTTCGTTACCTCTTCTCGTAAATGCCAAATAATATTCCTGTTCAACAGTAACCGTTTGGCTTGCGCTACCTTCATTTATTGCTTTCAAATTGTATTCTATAAAATTATTTGATGAATTTATTTGTGTAGAAATAATCTCCCAAGAAGCATAATCATTTAAATTATTAATAGAACGAAGTAAAATATCATCACCAATATCCAATGTTTCCAATAATGGACGATTGTTTAAACCAGACGGAACAAAAGAATTTTGATGTACTTTAATTGAATCAGCCGTACTGTAATCCGCATTATTTAATACGAAATATCCAGAATTTAACGTAGTACTTGACCCACTACCAACCGTTTTCATAGTTATATCCCAACCCATATAACCCCAAGAACGTTCCGAAAAACCCGTAGGAGTCTCCACTTCATGAATATAAGTAAATTTAACATATCTTCCAGTTGAAGTCCATTTACGACCTTGATAATAACCATCATTAAACCAAATTAAAGAATACCAAGGCAAGACATTACCTGGACGATTCCAATCAGAACCGGTAGGACTTTGTTTTCCGTAAGGTGGATTAATCATCCAATCTACACTAATATCTGATAGAGTAGATGTAGAACTACCTTCTTCAATAGATAATTGTCCTGATTGTAGTAAGTCATTGCTAGCTGGAAATCTAAATTCATTAAAAGTTAATTCCCATGTATTTCCCGCCCCAGCATCAAAAATAATATATCCATTTGAATTTGAAGTAACTCTACTTGAATCATCTGTCGATGAAGGGGTACCAGGTCCTCCGTCATCATAAAAATTAAACAAATCTCCAGAGAATGTTTGACTTTTAGTTGTGGCATCTAACTTAATTACACCATCTCTTACTGTATTTGTACCTTGACTTATTACTTTTGATTTCCATATTGCTGAATTACCGTAAATAATTTTGTCTCCTTCGGGTCCTGTCACACCTTGATCTCCTTTGTCTCCTTTATTACCTATTAAAGAATCTCCCGTAAGATTTTTAATAATAATACTACCATTCATCGCTGAATGATATTCACAAACATAATACAACAGGTCGGGCGCATCATATGGGACTATAAATGTGATAATACCATTATCAATGCCAGCATTTGTTATTCCAGAACTATATTCAATATTACTGTTATAAGCACCACTTGACGTCTGAATATGAAATGGATGACCAGTTGCGTCTATACTTAAAATATATTTCTGTCCTCGAATTAAGTATATTGAAGCATTATTCTCACCGTCAATATTATATATCCCAGTGCCATCTGTAATATTATATGTTCTTGCTGTAACTTGGTCACCTTGATCTCCTTTTGGTCCTGTTGGACCAGCATTTGTATTAAAAACTTTTGTTACGTAATTTTGTGTGGCAATGGTTTCAGTAGGTAAAGTGGTCTCGGGAAATTTAAAACAAGCAATATTTGTTGACTCAGAAACATCTAAACTTACACCACTCCCGTCATATCTCTTTAAACTAAATAACTTTGTTGATTGTTGAAATTCAGCTTGAGTTATCGTTAAAGTACCATGCATTGCTAAAGGTTTTGGTAAACTTTGTATCGTAAAATTAAGTTTTTGCAAATTACCAGATGAACCAGCAACATTGTCTGAGCCTAAACTATCTAACAATCCGTGTGAATTTACAAATTCATTAGTCAAATAATTATTTCCTGCTGCCTGGTGTTCTCTCAACCTCATCATTAATCGTATTGCTAACCTTTGGGCATTCATAACTGGACCCAATCTTTCTGTTACTTTCAAATAAGGATACTGTGGCATTTATTATAAATATAGAATTTAAAATAAATTATTTATCGATCGTGTACTCTTGCGAAAATGTATGGTTGCGTCGTGTCTGATGTATTTGCTCCAAGAGTGTAACCAAGAGCAATATTACCTATCCCACCACCAGTTGAATTTTGGCTGGTTACGGTACTATAAGGTGCGGATGGCCCACTAGCATAAGAACTTAAATATAATAAACCATTAGTTGGGAAATTAACGCCGATGATATTATTGCTACTTATTATAAAATTCCAACCGGCAAGAGTAGTGCCGAAATCACTCCTAAAATAGAATTTGGCGTATCGGGCACCTAAATCATATACTTTGGGGGTACCACTGTTAACTAGTGATAAGTCCATTTGCTGCCCATTGTCATTTGGAATTGGATTCTGGGATAAAAATGGTATTGCTCCGTCGAATGCTTCAGGAAAAATATATCCCGAAGGGTCTGGTGAGAACGAGTCGGACCATGGGGCGGTAGGAGTTGCAGATTGTTCCATTCCAATAATATTTGGTCCATTCGTAAAAGAGGTACCATTTTGTGATGTTGTAAATCCTAAACGGTCATACATAGCAGTTGATGCAAATTCAAATTGCCATGAAGAAGACGCATCTATTATTATTTTAATTGTAAAACCTGGTCCAGCATCAAAAGTAACATTTAAATTTGCGTTGTTGCCATAACTACCACCACTTCCTCCAGAGTCTTGAAAACGGATGGCACTGTTGTTGACTCCAAAAGTATTGCCACTAGTACCTGTAGGAGGTGATGTTAGTAAAATATTACCACTTAACCCTACCACCGGGTCGCCTCTTACAGTACAATATCCCTCTTCTAAAATTTTAATTACACTACCAGCTGACGCATCTTCTAATGCTACTCCTATTAATTTTTCGTATTCTGCTCCTGTTTGAAATGATTGTGGGTTTGCGGCCATAACCTTACCGCCTGATATTTCTGTAATACAAACAGTACCATTACTAATGTCACGAGCAGCGGTATATTCGACGCAAGTTCCTATTGCTTGTGATACTTGAGTGGCGGTATTCCAGACATTTACAATTGAACTACTAATATCTACATTCGACGCATCTAAACAAACAAAACTACCTACCGCTGCCGGATTTCCCCAACTCATATTTCCTGCCGTATCAGATAGTAAAGATAGTCCTCCCACCGCTGGAGCCGCCGCTGGTAATTTATAAGTCGTACTGGCAACTGTTGATGGGGCTTGTATATCAACAGAATTAACTCCACCATCATCGAAAAACTGGACTTGTTGTGCTGCGCTCGAAAGAGGTCTCATTCTTAATTTTCCAGTTATATCTAATACATTTTGATTTGAAGCATTTACAAAAGGTGTCGTAGACATATATAATACAAAAATATTTTAACCTAATTATTTCTCGGTATAAATCCCAACTGACTCATTTTATCTAACTTCGCGATTGTTTTTTCTAAATTCTTACTATTATTTGTAAATGAATTATTAAATAAATAATCTGTTGCTGGTTTTACCTCATTTTTCTTAATCTGACGATAAATAATATTTACCTTATCTTTTATATGAGATATTTGCTCTTTATTTCCCAATAATGGAATCGCAGCATTAAACTTTTCCGTTATCAAAGAAATCGCAAAATAAATTAACCAACGTCTTCTTTTTTTAACCCCACTACTCCATCGAATACAAAATATGTCTAACAAAGCTTTTATGATTCTAGTATGACCACTACTCTTATTTTTTGCTTCATACAATAATATATCCCAAACCATCCAAATTATATCCATTTGGTCTTTTGTATTTACAGGAACATAACTACGTCTTCCACATAATACCTTCTGCTTTTGTTTTTTAATTAAACCTTCATACTCTAATAACCATTCAACCCAATAACACGCCATCGCACCATTATAATTATCCTTTGACATATGAAATCCTAGCTCATTTATTGCCACAAAAAATATATTTTGGTCTTCCTTCATAAATATCTTGTTCGCATAAGAAACATTTGGAGCTTTTAGTTTTTCAGATAAATTTGTCATAATAAAATCATTTTTGTCAAATTTAACTTTAGAAAAAGGATGTTTCTTTCGAGATTGACATAAAATAGCAATAACTTCGGCGAATAACTTTCTTATTTTATCATTATTTCTCATTTTTAATTCATTATCCACATATCCATTTATAACTATTTCTTTAAAAGCATCATACCGTGTTTGTAAGTAAATTGGAAGTTTAGGATTTCCTAAATGAATGTTTTTACCAGTAAATTCTAATATCATTTCCCATAAATCCGCATAATGACCCGCACAAATAAATTCAACACTCCAATAACAGGCGGGTTCTATCTTTCCATTTAACAAAGACTTTAGAAATTCTTTTTTAGCATCTGATTTTTTATAGTTTGAAAATGTAATACCTCTGAATTCTTTAATCATTCTTTTATCATTAATTTCATCCGGATTATTCATTATTATACATCGAATATAAAAAATATACTAATATTACATATAATCATGCTTCGCAAATTAGTCAAAAATATAAGACAACTTATCAAAAAATTTACAAAAAGTTCTTTATGGTTTAAAATGACTGTTGTTGTTCTTTTTATTTTACTATTACTTGTTATTACCAACAAATACAAACCAACAAAAGAAAACTTTATACAAAAAAAGAAGTTTGAAATGAAAGTGGGACCAGAGATTTATGATAAATTTTACGCTTCCATTTACAATGATTTAGTTTATGATAAAGTTAAAAATGAATACGAAGTTGGAGAAATTATTAATGCTACTCATCCAACCAATCAAAGCTTAATTCTTGATATTGGTTCAGGCACAGGACAACACGTAGCAGCTTTAAATGATGCCGGTTATCCAACTGTTGGACTTGATTTGTCACCTAGTATGGTAGGAATTGCTAAGAAAAAATATCCAAATTTAAAATTTAAACAAGGTAGCGCTTTGGAATTTATGCTATATCCTGCCGATAGTTTTACTCATATCTTGTGTCTTTACTTTACTATTTATTATATCAAAGATAAAAGTCGCTTTATTAAAAATTGCTTTGATTGGCTTAAACCAGGTGGTTATTTTGTATTACATTTGGTTAATAGAGATAAATTTGACCCTATTTTAAATACAGCGGACCCACTACAATTAGTATCTGCACAAAGATACGCCAAAAAACGCATTACTAATTCTTTAATTAAGTTTAAAGATTTCAAATATAGAGCTGATTTCAAATTAAATAAAAAAAATGATACCGCCACTTTTGAAGAAATATTCAAGGATGATAAAACCAAGCATATCAGACAAAATATTCATAAAATGTACATGCATACACAAAAACATATTCTTTCTATCGCCAAAGAAAATGGATTTATATTACTTGGGAAAATTGATATGGTACCTGTTCAATATGAATATCAATACCTATATATTCTTCAAAAACCAGAATAAAAAATAAATTGAAATTTTTAAATAAACATATTTAATTACTAATAATTAACTATGTCCGACAACAAACCTATTCAATTAGGATTATGCTGTTTAAATACAGTATTACGCACACAAACTATGCCTGTATTTTGCTCTAGAAAAATGATTATGCGAACTATTAAAGAAAAAGGCATTAATGCGCTCAAACAAAAAATTATAGCAAATGTACATGATTTATTTAAAATGATAAAATGGAATGAACAAAATGGAATCAAAGTTTTACGTATATCAAGCGAACTTTTTCCACATTTTAGCAATCCAAAAGTTGAAAATTATGATATGGATTTTGTAGATAAAATATTAAAAGAAATTGGCGCATACGCTAGAAGTATGAATCATAGACTTACTTTCCATCCTGGTCAATATAACGTTGTTGGAACACCTAATGAAAAAACATTTCAACAAACCATTTGTGATTTGTCTTATCACGCAGAAGTATTAGATAGAATGGGAATGGGTATAAATTCTGTTATGGTTGTTCATGGCGGAGGAATGTATGGTGATAAAGAAAAAACAAAACAAAGGTGGTGTGAAAACTATTTAAGACTGCCACAAAGCGTTAAAAATCGACTTGTATTGGAAAATTGTGAAAAATGTTTTAATATCAAGGATTGCCTAGAAGTTTCCGAAAAAGTAAATATTCCTGTAGTATTTGACACTCATCATTACGAATGCTATAAAATTATGCATCCAGAAGAAGAATTTGAGGAACCAGCATTTTATATACCCAAAATTTTAAACTCTTGGAAAAGGCGAGGTATAAAACCTAAATTTCACGTTTCAGAACAAGGATCGGGAAAATGCGGTCATCATTCTAACTACATAGAGGTAATTCCAGATTACCTACTTGAAATTCCTAACAAATATAATACCCATATTGATATTATGATTGAGGCTAAAATGAAAGAACAAGCTATATTTAAACTTTATTCAAAATATCCGTTTCTAAATTGTAAATCTCAAAATAACTTAGAAAAGGAACCTACTGTATAATGATAAATCAAAAATGAGACTAACCCAAATATAGCATCAGTAAATAATACTAAATATGCTTTTTTATTTTTAACAATCGCCAAATAAGCAAATAAGTAAAACATAAAAGAATGTATTGGTCTCAAATTATTCCACCAAATCTTTTGTCCAAATGTTTCCCCTCCTGTTTTACGCATACCACTCAAATAAATATATAAAAATCCAGTAGCAGGCAATAAAGCTAATAATCCTAAATAATGTAAATAATTATTAGGAACTTTTTTAGCTATCCAAGCAATTAATAAACGAGCAGGAATACAAGCAAACAAAAATCCTAAAAATCGTTTTTGTATTATTTTCATTTAATATTAGGTAAGGTAAAAAATGAAAATAAAAATTAAGTTAAATTATCTGATAATTATTACTCTCTCAATATATGATTCTTTACGCATTATTAGGAGTAGTTATTATTTATTTACTCTTCTACGCATTTATTAAGATTAAGTTTCGCTTTTGGGCAGTTCAACCTGTATTTCACTTATATAATTTGTTTTATTGGATTTGGCCCTGTGGAATTATTCAACACGGACTACCTTCTAAAACTAAATTTTACGAAACAAAAGTATTAACTAAAAAATGGCAAGATTTTTCAACTGAAAAAAAAGCACTATTTTATACTTTAATAAAATCTCATTTTTTAAATGAAAAAAAGGAAAAATACAATCCACCAAAATACGCAGTTATGGATTATTTTAACGCACATAATAGAAATTGCCATCTTTCTCTCCAATTTGAACTTTCATCTCAATCAAAAAAGATTGTTTCTGCTATGACTACCAGACCACTTAATGCTATTTTTAATAATAATCCTGTAAAGGTAGATTATGTTGATTTCTTATGTGTACATAAAGCCTATCGAAAACAAGGATTAGCACAAAAAATTATATATTCGCATTACTTCAATTCAAGAAAAGATAAAGCGGGTCCGGTATTTCTTTTTAAACGGGAAGGCACTGTAAATTTTATTACACCATTAACCGTGTATACCGCAAATGTTTTCTCACTAAAATATTTAAAACATTTAAATCTAGAACTTCCCAATAATATTGTTTGTCATCTTATTAATGATTCTAATTTTTCATTGTTTTCACATTTTTTCAGAGAGATTAAAAAGAACTTCAAATGTTTTATAACGCCAGAACTATCACATATTAAACATCTAGTTTCTAAAAAATTATTATTTATTTGTTTGATTATGGAAGGACTAGAACCAGTTGCTACATATATTTATCGTACTCCATTCACAAGTTATGAAAAAAAACCTAGTATAGAATTAATTGCTTCTTATTACAAACTTGGATACTATGATGAATATATTAAGTCTTTTAGAAATACAATCGCTTTAATCAATCAAAAATATCCTATTGATGTTGTTGTTCTGGAGAGAATCTCTAATAATACAGATTTAAATGACTTTTTAATAAAGCGCTATCCGGTATTATGGAAATGTCCAATGGCTTATTTTTTATATAATTTTGCTTATAGACCATTTTTTCCTGCTGATGTTTTTTTGATAAATTAATTTAAACATTATTTAGAATTGATAAAACTTCTAAATAGTGTAAATTTAACGGGTATATTTTCCAGCTCTAGCAAATGAATCAACCACAAAAATTACAAAAACGCCTAAAAATAAGTATAAAACTAACTCTTCAGTTACGTTTTCTGTTTTTTCATCTTGCTGTTCCTCCAAAAGATGAATCATATAATTTAGTTTTGTCATTAAATCGTCTTTATTTGTATGTACTTCCTCTTGTGACCCCTGCATTTGAGTATAATAAGGCACATATTGTTTGTAATAATTGTCAGCCGTAACATTTCCCATTTCTCCCATTTGAGCAAAACTTTCTATCGCATTATCTTCTTCTATAGTTGAATTGTCATATTTCACAGCATCCATTTCTTGAGTCGTAACATTGCCTCTATCATTTGAACTTTGTACTTCAGGTGGAGCAAGCGGTTCAAATGAACCCAAAGAACTATCGTCCTCATCATCCGTATCATCATCATCACCATCATCCCTCGCTCGTCGTGAAATAGATTGTGCTCGCCCATAACCTTCTTTCATACTTTGCTTTGTTTGAGATAGACTGTTTAGCAAATTATCTATTTTTGATGAAGGTTTTTTCTTATGTCTTTTTCTTAATGTTCGACAATGTTTTTTTGATTTTGGTCGTTCCGTATTTGATTCGCTATTTTCTATGAATGAATATTGAAGAGCCATACTTATAAAAATAAGAGATTAAATTTTAATGGAATGTTCCTAAAAAATATATATCATTTAATGTATATAGAATGAAAACTTATGTTGAATTAGGATTAGCTGCATTATTGGCTGTTCTCGTTTATGAAAAACCAGTCTTCTTAGTCCAAATGGCTAATAGCACTTTAGGAATACTTGTTATGATTGTACTTGTAGGTATTGTTGCTAAACAGTTTGGAATTAATGCCGGTCTTTTAGGTTCTGTTATTTTAATTTTACTTCTTGAATCACATAGAGAAGGTATGGCTGATTCCGGTTGTAATAAAAAAGCTTGGGACTCAGGTAAAGCTCCTGCTGGTTGTTCTATTAATATGGAATCCACAGTAAGTGCTGGTAATGTTGCTATTGGTGGTTCATGTTCTCAAGATAAAGACTGTTTACCTGGACAAAAAACATGTCAAAATACTAAAAGCGCTGCAGGTACTCCCAAAAAATGTGCTACAAAATCAGTTTGTGCCGGAGGTAAATGCGAAGTTAAGTGTCAAGAGGGAGAATGTCCTGACGATACAAACGGTGCTTTAAGTTCACTGCAATTAGCCGCTTTGAAAGCTTCTAAAATTCATGAAGCAGGTTCTGACGAACAATTTGTAGGCGATATGCGCGAAGGATATACTAGCACTAGAATTCCACTTAGACCACACTCATTCCCAGTAACTGGTACTGACCAAATAAGTATGGATAGAATGTTTAAATTAAATGCCCTTCATGCTAAAAATGCTGCCTCTCAACAAGCCAACGGATGTACCAATAACGGCGGCGGCATTGCTTTTTAAATCTTAAAATATAGTATATGAATATACTTTCTATATTTTTAATTATTGTTATTTTAGCTTGTCTTTTCTCTCCAACAAAACAAACAGAATCATTTACTTCTTGTCGTACTCTGCGTTGTGAGAATAATAAATACTCTTTATCGTCTATGAAAAATAAGGCCGCATCTAAATTTAAAAATGCCACTTCTGGTCATTTAACTACAATTAATAACCATCTCTCCAACTTGAAAGAAAAACTCCTTTAAAATTTTATCTCTTTAAATATTAATATGGTAAAACGCAGAGGTAAAAAATTTGTACATGGTCCTATGCCTTTTTTGGACAATATAAGATATAATTTACATTTTCTTAACACACATCCATTATTTATAGGTCTAATGGTAATCATGTTAAATATTGGTTCTAAGTATATAACTATTAAATTAAGTAAATCACAAGAACAATACATTAAAAATTCTTTAGGAAGACAGTTTTTGATTTTTGCTATCATGTGGTCTGGAACACGTGACATTGTTTACGCAATTTTACTTACAGGTGCTTTTGTAGCTATGTCTGACTACTTATTTAATGAAGATAGTTCTTATTGTGTAATACCAGGATATTTAAGAAACTATGCGGAAAAATGCGCTGATAAAGACGATGATGATTTTGTTACGCCCGCAGAAGCAGAGGATGCTATGCAGACACTTAAAAAACTTAAAAAGCAAAAACAAAAGCAAGCATTTTTACGTCATCATAAAAATTAAATTCAAAATATAACTCTTATATTAAAATAAAAGTTATATATAAGTACATTATGGCCTCATTAATACAATATGATTCATTAAATGCTATGCCTGCTAATAACCAACCCACAGCAGCACAATTAGAAGCAGCAAAAACACAATATAACCGCGCAGAAGTAGGTGATGGACAACCTTTGCCTCCACCATTTACATATGGTAAAGTATATAGATGGATAAACGATAATTCTCCAGTTGATAAAGTACCAAAAGCACCAAGTATCTCTGCCACTGAACTTAAACAATTAATGACAGATTTGCCAAAACCCGACACTCAACTTCAATTACCCGCCACCCCTATAGGTGGAGTACCAGTTCCTGGAAGACCAGCTGACCCTACTACCTTTTTACAGTTAGCTAGAGCATCTATCAATCAAAAACGATACGCTAAAACATGGCGAAGAATTGGTAAACGTTTGAATGTTCGGAGCATTACTAGAGCTACAAATCAAACACAAAGACGCGTTCAAAACAATTATAATTTACTTATTGAACTATCTACAAACGTTACTGGAAAACACACCATATTTTATTCAACACGCATGACGCAACAAACAGGTACAGTTGGTCCTGTTACACAGAATCAAGCACAACAAGAAGGATTAGGATTACAGGCTAGTTTCGATTTTCCACAAATTCCACGAACTGATAAAACACCCCCGTATAGTAAACCACGAAATAAAGAAAATAAAAAATGGATGGATTTGTCTAATAAATTAGAAAAATGGTTAAAACAATATTTTCATAAAGGTAATGAATTGGCTATGCCAAATCCATTATACCCAAAACAAACAAAATTTGATAAAATTTTTCGAATCAGTGATTTTCAATGGAAATATTTACCAAGAAATTTGGATAATTTAACAGGCAATGCCCCTCCATTTAAATTTTACATCACTAATAACAGAACCAATAAACAAGACCCTAATATGTATATAGTACTCAAAGTTAGATTAGTAGGAAGATTCAGAAAAGGGCATAAAATTAATCCTAAACGTGCAATACCAGTAACAAAGGTTAATAAAAAAGGAAAACTCAAAAAAGCTGCTTCATTTTGTGGAAATCAATTATCAGATTTAAAAACAATCGCACTTGATAAATATCATTCAGCGCCTGGTTTATTTAAAGATTCACAATCCGAAAAATTTGAGAAAAAAATGAAAAAAGCAACCACATCCAATATTGTATCTAAAAACATAAAATTATATTACGAAAATAGGAAAAAAGCATTAGATTATTGGGAACAAGAATATTATTGTAGACAAGCTATGAATTTTAATGCAGGTGTAAATGGTGGGTGGCCAAACATTGCTGCTTCCTCACGATACCCGTTTGACCCATGGACATTACAACCAGCAGTTTCTTTGACAAGTAAATCTGTAACCTATCCAAATGGGTTGCCTAGACAAGCTCCAAACGGAGGAGCAAATACCGTAACTCCTGGTGGAGCAAATACAGTAGCCATGAGAGCATGGTATGCAGCCCAACCTGCCGGATTTCAAAGACCAGTGTGGCCTCTACCATTCTCTCCATTTGGTATGTCATTAAAACCAAAAATGGTACTTGTTTTGTTTAAAAGAATGAATAATTATTTAAATACACCTGCTGGTGAAATAGGCAGACCACCGCCTGGACCAGTAGGAGCTGCGATTAGACTACTTCAACCATTACGTGTTCAAGGAAAACTGCCAGATTTAACAACTGTTACATGGAATAATCCACAATGGAACGCTTTATTTACTTTGTATGAATTTGTATTATATAACCGTTTTAGAGCAAATGAACCAGAACTTGAACCATATGAACCTTATCCTAGATTACCCGCACCCGCAGCAGGAGCACAATTTGGTATTTGGTTAATTAGTGCCAACAGATGGCAGTATGCTATTCCAGTAAATACAGACATAGCACCATGGGGTCCAGTTGTTGCTCCAGCTCCTGCTCTACCTGCTATTATACCAGTAGTAGGACCTAGAAATAGAGTTTCATGGCGACAGGTAAAAGCAAATGGATTTTATAAAATAGAAGCTAAAAAATGGGCAGAATGGATGGTTTTATCTAACCCATTTCCTATTCCAGGTTTTCCAATTTATTCCAGTTATACAGCTTTGTTTCAAAAATATAAATATTATAAACTTAATGCCGCATCAACAATACCACAACCCAATAATGCTTTGGCAGCTGGACAAGAACTCGCTAATTGTTCGATGCCACCGGTTGATGTAACTTTTAATAGCTCATTTAGAGAGGGAGGACAGTGGACTCTTCCAAGTGAAGCAAATCGCACAGCACAATATATTAATCCTTATTCAGCTGTTGCTTTGCCACAGCCGCAAGCACCCGGTGGAGCACCTGGTGGTTGGTTTCCGGCTGGGTTTTTAAATTTAATAAATCCTCAAGCTAGTATAGCAAAATGGGTATTTGGCGGACCTTCGCCTGGTAAATACCCTACTGAAGTGTGGCCAAAAAATAATATGCGTGTAGCCGGAGCTTTACCAATATATCCTCCCCTAGAAGATGTTATTAAAATAAATGTTCGTCGTTCTAAGCGGAAAAATTTGGGTGGCTGGCAGGGAGGTAGAAGAAAGAAGACCCTTAAACGTCGTAAAAAGAAACGAAAAAATAAAACATTGAAACGGAAATCTAAGAGAAAAAGGTAATTAATCGTCCTTTTCTTTTAAAGTTTTTTCTAATTCTTCAATGCGTTTGGTTAATATTTCCATATCTTCTATAGCTCTTTTCTCTCTTTCTACTTCTGGATAATCCATCGCATAATACCAATAATAAACTCCCCTTGCACCGTTGTAGGTTAGTTTTACAACATTAACGCCTAAATCTACTGCTTCATATAATAAAAATCCTAATACCATATATAAAATAAAGATATTATGTATATGGCATTTATTATTCAACAAGATAACGAAGACCTTGTTTCATTTCACACAAAAGAAAGTAACGGTAATTATAGAGTTTTTTATGAACACATAACAAGAGGCGACACAGAGACTCTAAATTATTATATTAATCAATACATGCGTCGAAAGAAGAAAAAGAAAGAAGTTAAAGAGAATGTAAAGAAACAGTAGTACCTAAAAAAAAGCACTAAAAAAAAGGTACTCACAAAAAAATGAACAAAAGTAGAGGCACTTTTGCATTTTGGACATTTTTTATTTGTCCATTTTAGATTTTTGACTATTTTTTCAACTTCATTTTTTGACACATTTCATTTTCCTTCTTCAAATTCTAAGAAAGAAAAATTAAAGTTCCGTTTTTTGGGCACTACAACAGTTTTTTTGTGAATTCTAAAATAAAACGATTTAGGGGTTTTTTATGTTTCCAATATATAAGAATGAAAAAACCCAAAAAAACCCTAAAAAAATTTTACTGTAAAAAATGTGACTTCTCTTCTAACAACAAAAAAGATTTTAATCGTCATTTATCCACTACAAAACATAAAATGGAAACGGATGGAAACATTTTGGAAACCAAAAAAACCCCGTTTATTTGTCTCTGCGGAAAGACTTACAAATATCGTAGCGGTTTATTTAAACATAAAAAAAAGTGTCCCTCCATTGTAGAGAAAACCAATGTTTCCAAAAACCCCAAAACCAAATTGATAAAATCTACGAATGTTGATGAACAATTTATAAATGTCGATGACCAATTAAAAATATTAGAAAAAAAAACAAGGTTGGCAGAACTAAATTTGAAAATAGCAGAAATTAATCAAGGACAAATTGTAAATCAGACGATTAATAATACAAATAATACAAATAATAATATGACAATAAATGTGTTTATTAATGAACATTGTAAAAATGCCATGAATTTAACTGATTTTGTAGATAATGTGAAGATTTCTCTAGCAGATTTAGAATATACTAATCAACACGGGTACGCAAAGGGAATAAGTAATATTTTTATCAAACAATTAGAAGATATACCGGTAACCAAAAGACCTATTCATTGTAGCGATAAAAAACGAATGCAGTTTTACGTTAAAGAAGAGGATGGATGGAAAAAAGATGAAAAGCATGAAAATATGGATAAAACCATCCATGAAATAAATAAAAAACAGATAGGTCACATAAAAGAATGGCAAAAACAAAATCCAGATTATTTAACTAATGTTGAAAAAACCCAAATATGGCAGAACATGCTGTGTAATATGGGTTCATCTGTTGATGACCCAGCAGCAAATAAAAATATTAAAAAGCAAATTTCAAATTCAGTCAAGTTAAACAAGGAAGATATGAAAAATGAAATAATTTAGAGCTTTGTTGTTTCTATTAACTAAATGGAAACAACCAACTATACGAGACTAGATAAAAGAAGACAAACATTAAAAGACATGACTATTTTTATCGCCTATATTAAAAATTATACTATAAGCATGTTTAAAAACACAAATAACTAACGTCGTTTTCTTCTGCGCGTTTTTCTTTTCTTGCCTTTTCTTTTACGTCTTCGTTTTGTTTTCTTTCTACGACGTCTTTTGCCTCCTTGTTTTAAACTTCTAGTCCATGATGGATTTACCCGTCTTACAGTACTTCTTACATTTTCAAAAATGGCTTTTTGTTTTTCTGAACTGTCCTGTAAAAATTCATCAATTATAATCTGTACATCTTGAAAAGAACTTGATGAACCACACGATATAGCAGCAAAATCTACTGGATTTTTTCCAAATCTAGATCTATTGGTTAATTGATTAAGTATATACATAACCATATTATGGTAAAATCTGTTGTTTAAAATGGATTTATTAGATTTTGTAGATTTAATTAATTGTCTTGAGCGAACACTCAATGGAAGAGTAGCAATTAATTTATTAAATTTGTTTTGTTGAGTACCGTCAATTCTTGGAGGATTATATGAAACTAGTAAGACATCGATTCCAAAACCTAAACAAACTCCTTTATAAATGGTAGGATCAGTAGTGATTTGTTTATTACAAGCTTTAATTAAAGCAAGCATATTGTTATAAATTAACTCGTTTTGAACTTGAGTGGTGACAGAAATTCCAATCCTAGGAGCGCTTGGTAGTGCCTTTCCATCCAATATAGCTTGATAGAAGGATTGTGATTTGGCAAAAAATCTACATAATTGTTGATTAAATGATTCTTGAATAGAACATAAATTAAGTACTCCAAGCACAATATAAACATATTTATTTTTACAATTAAAGGTTGTTTCTACTATCATTTGTAAAATACTTTTAAGAGTATCAAATCTTGCTCCTGTGGTTTCATATTCGATATTTTTACCTTCTAATATTGCTGTACGGAGATTATTTAAAGATATTTGTTTTGCATTTTGTTCCATTTCTTGTTCTCCTTTTCTTGTTGCGTCATAAGCATTAGCCATTTGTGTTAAAAATTGTTGTTTTTCTTTTGCATTTCGCCATTGATTCCAACCAAATTGAGTCCAGGGTTTTCTATCAGCGGGAAATTCCTCGTTTTTTTCATATTGTGTGAAAATATCTGCTACAGCATGTTTAAAACTTTCATTATTAGTAACTAAATGGTCAATAGAAAGTGCTCCAGAATCAATGCTTTCCCATGGTTTATTATAGGCTGAAGCATTAATAAGTTTGCAATAGTTTCTTGCTTCTTTAAATCCAGTTGTTTTTCCACAAGCCATTAATCCCATACCAACAACAAGATAACGAATTTTTGGGTTATTTTTAACAAAACTTTTCCTATTTTCCTGTGTGTTTGCTACTAAACCACCACAGTTATTTAAAAATTCTTGTTGTATCATTTTTGGAGTTCTATTTTCATATGGTCTCCCGGTAACATGTTGTAAAATATATGGTAATCCGGGTAATATGTATTGATGATTTGTTGTTTTTACTTCCATTAGATATATTAATATATATTGTGATTAAAATATCTAAAGATTTAAACTAATGGTGTTTCTCTCTGAACGAGGCTTACGCTTAGATTTTCTAGGAACATCTAAATTACTTGTGCCGATTTCTTTCAAATCTTCTACACTAATAGTGCTTTTATTATCTGGTTTCTGAATATTAACGCGTTTTGTTTTTAGTCCTGATAAAATATCTCCAATGTCACCGGGTCCTTTCATTTCAGGGCGTGCTGTGACTCTTCTGGCTGAACGTTTTTGATTGACTGGTTCAAATTTTTCTTCCATATTAATAGCATCATCAAATGTTGCTACTCCTCTAGCCATTCCAACATCAGGGCGACCTCCTCTTCTCATGTTTGGTGGCATTCGTGGAGGTCTTTCTCGCATCTCAGGTGGTGGTCCAGGTGGTCCAGATGCGGGAGGTTGCATGGGCATTCCTCCACCCATAACCCCGGACATAAATCCTCCAAAGCCGGGATTTTCTCTGCTCATACTACTCACGGCTGCCTGTGTAAATTGCTGCATAAGTTCTGGATTTTGTCTCATAATATCATCCATACCAGGCATAGAAGACTTGAACATTGTATTTGTCATATGCAACATGGCGGCACTTCCACCAAGCATAAACAAAAGTTTAAGTTCTGGTGCCATTTTAGTTTTACCACCGTATTTTTCGTGTAGCTCTCCAAATACTTCATCGTAATCATCTAAATTTTCACTTACAGATTCGCCCCATCCATCTAATTTAACATCAAATGGGTCAAATTTGGCGTTTAAAAATTCAATAGCTGATACGGCTGCCATAAGCATTTTGCCTTGGAATTTGACCGAGTTACTTTTTTCTTTTTCAGATTTAATCATTTCATATTCGCCTTGCATCTCAGCCAATGGGCTATCCATAGTGTATTGCTTGGTTAGTTGAATTCCTTTCTTTTGAAGGGCTTCTAATTTTCTGAGAACCTTAAGTTTTTCTCTTAAAATTTGTTCATTTGACATAGCGGGTTTAACCGGGACTGGTTTGGTAGGGTCAACGGGAATTTCATTAAATTTTTTGAATCCATCCCATGTTTTTTCTTTATTTTCATTTTTAGCAGTTGCTGTCCCTAATGAAGGAGCTCCACTTGGAGTAGGAGGGGGTGCTGGTGTAGTATTTTTCTCATCAATTTTCAGAGTAATATTTTCTTTTGATGGGGTTCCTAGAGAACTAAACATGGCTGCGTTAGCTTCTTTTCTACTAATTGTTGGTTTAGTTTCATTTAAATTTATATTTGTTTCTAAAGATTCTAAATCTGCGAGTTTAATATCAGATTTTGGGGAGCCAGAGCGTCTTTTATCATTCATAAGCATTTCAATGCCAGGACCAAAATTAACACTTTTTTTGGGAGCAGAGGCGGAAGATGTGTCAAGAGAAGGGAGATTATTTAATTTAATAGTACCGGTATCACCTACGCCAGATGTTGATAAATTAGGTTCCGTTGGTGTTATATTAATAACTTCGTTCATTATGATTAAACAAGAACTTTTAATTTTAAGTAAGACGCAAATAAAATATATTTTTCATTTTACAATTTATATTTAATGTACCAAAGTCCTTGTAAATAGGAATCAGCTAAATCATCTTTTTTCTTATGGTCTATAAAGTGTGGTAACCAATGATGTAAGTCATTTTTTTCTTCTAATTTTTTCTTAGTAATTTGGATACTAAGACGTTTTCTTTCAGAGTATTTTGTTTTTTTCTTGGTAAGATAATCTTTTAGTTTGTTAGCTGCGGATATTTCTTCTATAATTTCACAACCTTTTTCTATAAAGTGTTGCATAATCATACCTTGAAGTGTTTTCATTCTTAAAGCTAATGGACCAATTTGATTTTCAATAATAATTCTATCTATTTTTTCTTCTTTTAACAAGTTTTCGAAACCTTGTTTCATTCTTCTTCCATATGTGACCATGTTTATAGAGGATGTTTTAACATTTGATACAAATTCTAAATAATGGTTATCTAATTCTGTTAAGATAAGTTTTTGATAGTCGGTTTTTAATATTTTTTTCTTAGATTTTTCTTTTATAAAATCGTATTTTTCACATAATGATTTAAGTTCGCCAAGTTTTGCTTTCATAATACATGTTTTTTTAAGTTCATTGGTGGGTATTTTAAGTGGTTGTTTTTTGGCATGAATCTTGCAGTAATATTTGTCATCTTTAAAATACTTTGCTGTTTTTTCGCAAGGTTGTTTGTTTTTTTTATTTATACCACAACATTTGTATTTTTTTTGATTACATAAGTCTAAAATACCCCATTTCTCAATAGAATAATTTTGCTCATCAACAGAAAAAAGACAATATGCTAAACATTTCATACCGACATCTATACTTAATAATTTCATACATATCCATATTATTTTGTTTTAAATACTATTTTTAAATGAAATTAGTATTTAATTGAAGTTTGGTAGATTAAGCATTTGTGATTGTGTCATAATAGGTGCGACAAGTCTTGATTCAAGTGCTTTTTTGGAGAGATATAGATTTTTTAAATCGGAATTTTGATATCCGAAAGGTTGAGTTTTGTCGGTGCATGATTTGAAGATATATTTATTGGGACAATTAACAGCATTTCTGTCTTTAAAATTTTCCCAGCAAGCACAGCAGTTATTACATGCTTCCATTTGATTTTTGGTAATCACACTATCAGCATTTTTAATTAGATACTGTCTGTATTCGTAGTTATTTGTAATACCAACTTGTTTTTTAAGTTGATTATTGATAGCACATCCTGGCTCCCAATTAGCGGCCCAGCGACCATCACTCATAAGTGCTGGAAATCCAGCATGTATATTATTTGATCCACTATAGCAAGTACCCCAACTCATTTTATATTACCTTAACATTATTTTCTACTGACTAGTCAATAATTCAACCAATTTATCTTTGCGTAATCCTTTGAAATTAGTAAATCCATCCTTTTCTGCCTTTGCTTTTAATTCTTTAACAGTCATGGAGGAGAGGGGTTTTTCTGAGCCAACATCTATTTTTTTAATAGAAACATCATTGGCAACCTCTTCTACGATTTCATCATCTACAATTTCTGTATTTTCAGATTCTAGTTCTTCCTCAATTTCTTCAGGCATTGGCTCTTCTAAAGTAACTACTTCATTGTCATCTAAGTCGCTTATATCATCTAAATCATCGGCTGGTTCAACGGCTAGAGATTCAATCTCGGCACCAGATAAGCTAATTGATTTGACATTTGCTACGGATTCTTGTATATTAATTGGTTCTTCTTCATCTCCAGACTCGGTATCACTAATTTCTTCACTATCTGAGTCTCTTTCGTCATCGTCATCTGAAACACTAATTAAATCATCATGATTTGTAGAGCCACCACCCATCATTTGGTGCATGTCATCTCTTGAATGCGTTGGTGGCATTGCTTGAGTTTCTGATATATTTTTTGCTTGTACTAATTCTTGTGTTAATTGAAACATTAGGTCCACCTTTTGTTCCATACGACTAACACGGTTTCTAAAATATAAAAATAGAATTACACTTGCTAAACAAGTCACTCCTAAACTAATTAAAAAAAGTCGCATCATATTTGATTTTTCTGAATATTATTAATTTATCTAAATGAACGAAATTTATAAATCATTAATAATTTTATTTGCTTCGGAGATTATTTTATTAGGATAATTTAATTGTTTTAATACCATGATACCTCCTTTAATTTTTGAAATTCCTTTTACTATTTTGTAACTATATTGTGGTTCGTCATCTATTAATTTTGTTTCCATATTATTATTTTCTATATTTTTGGTATCATTAAATAGTTTACATAGACGAATGTAATGAGTTGTTAGCATAAACCTAATATTAGAATTACTACTGATATGATTTAAATAACCATATGCTGTTGCCACGGCTTCATAAGGATTTGTTCCAGAAAATAATTCATCAAAGATGCAGAAATGTTTTGATTTTTTATGAGTTTCAATAAAGTTTAATATATTAGAGCATCGTCTTGCTTCAGCTTGAAATAAACTGTCACGACCATTTGTATCTGGTATATTTAAATAACAATGAATATAGTCAAATGGTGTGAGAATTCCACCTGAACAAAATCCATATCCTATTTGTTGTGACAAAAGTACATTAATAACTGTTGTTTTCAATAGTGTTGTTTTACCTGCGGCATTTGGTCCTGTAATTATTTTGTTGTTACTCATATCAACATCATTTGTGACGATTTTGTTTGAAATACAAGGGTGATATGCTTTTTTAATTTTTAGTTTTACTTTTTTAGATTTCTTAAATTTAAGTTTATTAATTTTTTTATTTATTATGTTTTTATGGATACCTTGAATAGACTCTATATATCCGTGAAAGCCAAATGTAAATAGTAGTAATTCTTCAACTTGGGGAGAGGATTGTAGAATATAAAATTCTTTCATAATTTTTCCCATTGAAGCGAATTTTTGAGGGTTTAATGATGATAATGGAATGCTATTTATAATTTCAGATAGCTTATTTACTTTTTCTAAATGTAATTTGATATAATCATAATATGATTTATAGGATTGGGATGGTTTTATAGCTTTGAGATATTTATTCATTTGATTTTTAGTATATTGTAAGTAATTTTTGAATGATTGAAAGGTTTTGTTAATTTGTTTGGTATTTAAGTAAAAGTGGTAGCATGACATAGCATTTTGGTATATTTGATAGACATACATTCCACAGCACATCATTAAATACACTCTTTGTCCCCATGATAAGGCATCGAATCTAGTAAACAATTGTCCCATTGAATGTTTGTCTAGTTGTTCCATTAAAACTTTTATATATTCACTAAGTGTGATAGGTCGTTTAAGGACTTTTAAAATTAAAAATGGTATCAATAAAAGTATAATTGGAGCCAATAAACTTAATACTGGGGATACGCTTTGATAGAAAGTAAGTACGGCTAAAAAGGCTTCTGATTTATTTAAAAATTCTAATTGTTCCCATTCCAAGTATTGAAATTTTTCAATAAAATTATCCATGGTTTTAATAGAGTGCCATTTGTCCCAACATTCTTGAATGATGGGTGATTGTGGTTCTAATTTTTGTGTATGTAGATTTTTATATAATTCTTGCGAATCAAGTAGAAATTGTTTGTTGGTAGTGTAATATTTGGACCATTTATTAAGTAATTCATTACCTGCTGGTGACTTGGTTAGAAATGTTTTTTGATAGACGGATTCTTGAGAATCGTTTTGTTTTAAAAGTTCTAAATCATCGAATAAGTTTTTGAAAATTTCCTTTTTTTGTGAATCGATTTCAATAGGTAATAAAAAATTTTTATTAATTTCTTTAATTAGCATTAAATCAATTAGAGAAATTAACTAGCAATATATGACGAGTTTTAATCTTAATTTAATAATTTAAACAGAACTCAAATGTTCCTGCCAACTTCCAGGCATTTCTGGAATTTGAGTGTTGTAATATTCTTCAAAATGCTTAAGTTTTGCTCCATCGTGGCGTGTGACAAAGTTGATAGCAATACCCTTCCTACCCCAACGACCAGAACGACCGATACGATGAAGATATGTGTGTTCACTCTTAGGGACATCAAAGTTAATGACAATACTAACCTGTTGGACATCAATTCCTCTGGCAAATAGGTCGGAACAAATAAGAACACGACAAGCACCAGATTTAAAGTCAGAGTGAACCGCCTTTCTCTCGGCTTCGTCCATCTTACCGTGGATTTTCTTAACTGGAAATTCATCTTGAACCATTGCTTCTTCCAAATCATCTACACGACGGGTAGAATTACAATAAATGATTGCCTGTGAAATAGTAAGACCGTCAAACAAATCCTTAATAGTAGCGTACTTTTGTTCGTCGCTATCAAGACGAATGTAATATTGTGCGATACCTTGAAGTGTTAGCTGCTCTGCCTTGACAAGAATTTTAATAGGATTGCGCATAAATCGTGTAGTGAGCTGTTCAAGAGATTCAGGAACGGTAGCACTAAACAAACCAATTTGAACGTCATTGTGCATGTATTGGAAAATTTTGTAAATCTGGTCTTTAAAGCCTTGTGAAAGCATTTCGTCAGCTTCATCAAGAACAATCAAGTCAATCTTTTCAGTTTTAAGATACTTTCGTCGAATCATGTCGTGAACACGTCCAGGTGTTCCAACGACAATGTGAGGAGGGTCTTCATCAAGTTTTGCTCTATCCCCATCGACAGAAGTACCTCCAACTAGTAGTTGTGCTTTAATTTTATCATATCTTCCAATAGCGGTAATAACTCCTTTAATCTGGCCGGCCAATTCATGTGTTGGTGCTAAGATAAGAACCTGTGTATAATTTTTTTCTGGGTCTATGATTTGTAGCGAACCGACACCAAAACATGCGGTTTTACCAGTTCCAGATTGTGCTTGAGCGATAATATCACGGCGTTTTCCTTTGCATCCTGGTTGAACTAGAGGAATCAATCCCTTCTTTTGAATAGGACTAGGTTTTTCAAATCCAAAAGCATAAATACCTCTGAGTATGTTAGGACGAAGGTCAAGATCTGGGTCATCCCATTCTTGAATTTCAGTGCGAATATTCGTAGTCGTAGTCGTAGTGGTAGTGGTTTGGTTGGTCTTTTCTGACATCTGTATATGAATGGTGTTATGCTTTTAAGTTTCTTATAGTATATGTTTCAATTTTTATAATCTAATTAAAAAATTGATATAAACGAGAGCATATAAGTAAATGTAAAACATGACATCTATATTAGCCGACCATCAGTACGACCTAAGACATTTTCCCGGAGCAAATATTCTTGATATAAATGCGATTTTGTCTGAAACTATCATTGATAATATAAATAGATTGGCATCTCGCGTGGGAGCACCAACTTATCAGAAAACTCCAGTGTTTATGAAAAGAGATAAACAACATCGAAGACCACCGCGTCAAAGACAAGTTATTTCAGGAGCAGATTGGGAAGAAATAAGAAATTTTAAAACGACTACTATTGAAAAGAGAGAAGAAGGTGTAGAAAAAGATATTGATGAATTGAGAGGTTTGCTTAATAAACTAACAAGTACAAATTTTGAAGACATGCAGAAAAATATTATGACTAGTTTGACAAATATTATGAATAAAAATTGCAAAGATGAAGACCTAGAAAAGATTGGAGAGGCTATTTTCGAAATTGGAAGTATTAATAAATTTTGGTCTGCGTTGTATGCTAAGCTATACAAAGGCATTTTGGATGCGTTTCCTAGAATGAATACAATTTATCAAAAGAATTTTAAAAATTTTATGCTTTTGTTTAATAATATTCGTTTTGTACCTGCGGAAGAGAATTATGATGAGTTTTGCAAAGTTAATAAGGAAAATGAAAAGCGTAGGTCAATGGGAAGTTTCTTTGTTCATTTGATGAATAATGAAGTAATCGAAGATACTGCTATTCTAGACCTTATTGAAACATTAAAAAATAATATGTTGAATCTTATGGATGAAGAAAATAAAAAGGATGAGGTGGAAGAATTTGGAGAGAATATTGTGATTTTAATTAAAGGAGGAAAAGATACTCTAGAATCGTCTAGTAGAGATGAGGGATTTGATTGGAATGACTGTATTGAGTTTATTGAAGATATGACAAAGCGAAAGGTATCTAATCATCCAAGTTTAAGTAATAAAGTAGTATTTAAGTTTATGGATTTGGAGGAAGAATTTTAGTTGTCTAAAATATACTACGTCCAATACCATAACCAAGTCCCATTCCTCCTGCACGTCGCATATCTCGGCGTGTTGGAGTTTCGCATTGACAACCACCAATACACCATGCGATTAACATAGCGATAAAGAGGACAACAGCCACTATCGAAAGTATACCATTACAGACGGCGTTTGATTGACATGCTGCTACCGCAACCCCAGTCAATATATCAATAGCAAGTTCACCAAGGATATCATCATCGTCATCATCATCGGCTCTCGCCACTTTTGTACAAAATGTGAAAAGTATAAACATAAAGGGAAGAGCGTAAACCATTTTGGATTTGATAGACATGTTTGTTGACTAGATAGCTAAATTAAAGAGTTGTTTGATACTAATTTTATATACTTAAAAAACTTTTTCAATTTTTTTAATATATTGTTTTACAACCTAATAATTAAAAATTAAATTTAGTGATATAAATATAATTTTTTATAATTCATATATGACTGATGGTCAACCAGCAAATATTAGTTATTCTTTACAAGAAAATAAAGGAGCAGAAATGGATGTTGTTACATTATCATATGACGAATTATTAAATGAGGTGACAACATCAGCTGATGCAATTCCAGATCAGGAATCAGAAAGTGAATATGAATATGATTATGATTATTCGAATGATGCCATGTCTGGAATGGATGATTACATTGCTTCAGAATTAGATTATCAAACGAATTATATAAAGAAGGAATTGGAGAGAATAGCAGATTATTATGAAATATCAAAAAGAAAAAAAAAGAAGAATGAATTGGTAGAAGATATTGTAATTTTTGAAAAAGACCCTGTTAACGTAGAAAAGGTGTATCAAAGAAAGAAAATGTGGAGATACATAGAAGAAATTAAAAAAGATAAGTATTTAAGACAATTTTTAATATTAGATTAAAATATATGGTTGTTTCTAAAATTGACAGTAGTATTGATTATCCTGATTCAAAATTTGTTGATCCTGATGACTTAGATTATGATGCTCAATTATATCAAATTGAGCTTTTTCCAAACTTAGAAGTTGTAATCGCTTTGGGTAAAGTTAAATATACTTTTGTTGATAAAAATGTTTTATATATTCCTGTTTATTTGACTGATGATGGAGAAGTATTAGTACAGATAGGAGTTTATGAATTTCCAGCAAATATTTATACTTCATTATTAGACGAAGATAATGATTTTGATATTAGTTTATTAGAAAATCCTTTGCCTTTGACCTATAAGTTTGCGAATGAATCATTTGTTAGAAAACAGTTAAACAAAAAGAAGTCTAAAACACCACCAGTTCCAATTCCACCAGAAGATGTAGAGGTTTCTACTACGGTTGATGTTGTAGAACCAGAAGAAAAATCAAAAACTAAAAAACCAAGTAAGGGTCAAGATGAAGATTCTATTGAATTATCAATGGATAGTCGTGTTCCTAATAAACAAACTATAGTTCAAGAATTATTTGAAGAAGACGATGATGAACGCCCAGAAATTAAAGAAGAAATAGTGGCTGAAGAAGCTCAACAAGAAGAGAATTTTAAAGAACATCGTGGTCATAATTGGCTTGAGAAATTTATGAGAAATGAAAATTATGGGATTGTTGATAACGAAGGAAAAGGAGATTGTTTATTTGCGACGATTCGTGATAGTTATTCGGGTATTGGCAAACAAATAAGCGTGGCTCAGTTACGAAAAATAGCGAGTGATGCTGCTACTCCAAAAGTATTTGCTGACTTCAAAGAACAATATGATATGTATTCACAGATGGTCCAACAATTAGGGTCGAGATTGACAGAATTACAAGGAGAGAATCGTAGATTAAAACAACAATATCAAGAATCTAAAGACCGTGATACAAAAGCACAAATAGTAGCAAAATCAAAACCCATTGTTAAAGAATTTAAAAGAGCTAGGAAAGAAAAGAAAGGTGCTTCTGAAATGCTACACGAATTTCGTTGGATGCGCGGCGTTGATTCATTGGAGAAACTTAAAAAGAAAATGAGAATGTGTAATTTTTGGGCGGAAACATGGACAATTCAAACTCTAGAGAATATATTAAATATAAAACTAATTATACTGTCAAGTGATAATTATGAGAATGGGGATTATGATAATGTATTACAATGTGGAGATATGGTTCCAGAATCAATTGAGAAAAAGGGAGAATTTAAACCAAAATATTATATGATTTTGGATTATACTGGAAGTCATTATAAATTAATTACTTACAAACAAAAACGTATCTTTGAATTTAAGGATATTCCTTTGAAATTAAAGAAAATGATAGTTGATAAATGCATGGAATCAAAAGGTAAAAATATTTATGATTACATTCCTAAATTTAAATTAATTCAAGCGCGTCTTAAAGAGCCCTCAAAAAGTCCTCTTTCGCCAGGCGACGATGCTGGACCAGAAGATCAAGGAGACGCAGATGAAGAAGCAGCAGACGAGGGTTCTAGTTTAAAAGAAAAGCCCGGTTTTGATGAAGAAACTATCTTTCAGTTTTACTCTAAATCAGCTGATAAACCCCTTCCCGGAAAAGGTTCTGGAGAGAAAATTAATGCTGCGCGGATTAATGAATTTGCAGAATTGGCATCTATCGTTGGTTGGAGAAAAGTATTGTCTAATTTTCACATGGCTCCTTTTAAACTGGATAATCGTACTTGGAATAGTGTAGAGCATTATTATCACGCAAATAAATTCAAGAAAAATCACCCTGATTTCTATCAATTATTCACAGTTGAATCTGATTCTGATATTTCCAAAGACGCAGCATTTGCCAAAGGTGCCGGCGGAAAAACAGGTAATTTTAAAAAAATGAATTACAAACGACCAAAAGATATAGTAATTGATGAAGATTTCTTTTCAAGTGGTAGAGCTCAACAGGTAATGGAAGCTGGACAACGAGCTAAGTATACACAAAATGAAATACCAAAGCGCGTTTTATTAGCAACTAAAAACGCTAAGTTACAACATCACGTGCGAGGTTCACCTCCTATCATATTTTATGATAGTATGAAAATTCGCGAAGAATTGAAAGCACCGGAAGAAAATAAAAAGGCTTAATAATAAGATTTATAAAAATTGAATCTCATTATTAACTACATTAATATACTATATCTAAGTTCCATTACAACCTATCATAATGGGTATTTATACAGATTCTCATGGTAATACGTATTCTATTAATATTGCTGACCCGGAATTACAAATGATTAGTAATAATCCGGATTTCCACTTTTGTTGGATGAATGAAAATGAAAATATACGATATAAAAACAGTGATTACTATGAAGACAAAACAGAAGATAACGATACAAGACGTGTGCTTAAAGAAAAAATTACGGTTATGACGACAGCAAGTGAAACTATTACAGGTAGAGTCTGGCATTGGGTTCATGGTCCTTGTGCTGGTACTGACTTAAAGCATTGGTTCATTATCTGTACGAAGCCTTATCCCTATATCAGGAATAGGAAGCAAGCTTGGAATTAAAAATATAATGTTCTTCCAACTAAATTTTCAAATGTATTGCATAAATTTATAATTGTATTAATAATATGAAGACTAAATTCAGAAAACTTGATTTGATTAGCGAATTCATTTTGAAACATAAATTTTTTATTTTTTTTGGTAAATTTATTAAGAGTAATTAAAATTTCTTTTGTTAGCATTTGACAATTGTTTCTACAAATAGACCAATTAAAAAACATATTATTACCAACTCTTTCTCGTGTTTTTTCTAAAAGATTATTTAATGTATATTTTTTTCTTCCTATAGATATTTTCCGCATATCTTGATTATTTGAAATGCGGAAATCTAAAGCTAATTTTAAACAATTATTTTTTTCTATTAATATTTGTTTTCTTGTTTTGTTTGGTAATTCAATCTCAATGATAACGGATGTATGTTGTGGAAAAAATACAGTATTATTAGTAGTTTTGATATATTTGTTCATTTCTTGCTCAAATTTGTATAATGTAACTATGTTTAATAATATTTTTGCGAATTTGGTGATTGGTTGTCTTACGAGATATATTCGTTTTATAGGGCAATTTCCGTATTCTTTTAAGACTGTTTTACAGTCAGAGTTATATTCATTAAAGTAAAAATAATCTTTATCAATATTCATTTTGAACCATTTATAAGTGTAATAACTACATATTATCCAAATAATTAATGCAAGAAAAAATAAAGCTATACAACCTAATATTATTAATTTCCAGTATGAGAATGATATATTAATATTTAATAGGTTCATTGTAATATTTTATGAAAAAAAAAATTTTGTTTTTACTAATTTTTAATTAGTAAGGAAAGATAAAGTTAATTGATTTGAGTACTTTCATTAATTCCGGTTTATTAACAGTTTTATTTTTAAATATTGTGTAAGGAACATCTTCAAATGGGTCGTATTTTTGAAACGTATAAAGTTCATAGATTTCTCTATATTGATGATATGTTTGTAGTGAAATTTGCCTTTTTTCTAGCAACCAATCTAAAAAGCCAGGTCTGGGGGAACGTTTGTATTGTTTGAATAATTTATGATAACAGAATATATTTTTGTTAGACTTAACGTAATCATTGCCAGAACAAACACATAATTCTTGAAATTCAGATAAAGACATCTGTAGGTTATGTCTTATTTGGGTCATATTATATACGACTACCGTATGTTTCATTAAACTAAAATATCTAAATATTCTTGTACATCCAAAGACCATTATATCTGTATCTTCGGTCAAGCAAGCGTATATTTGTCTATTAAGTGCGCCGCAAAGTTCATCGGCTTCTCTTTTGGCGGTCACATAGGTCATACCATATGATTTTAATAAGTTTTGCGTTTGTTTGATATCATCTTTTGTTATAGTAATAAATTTTTTTCTTAGAATATCCATTTGTGTTTCTATCTTTTTTTTGTCTTCGTATCGAGCCTTTGTAAATTCTTTTTTAAGATTTGAGAATTCTTTACGCGCATTATTTTTTTCCATTCTTCTTTTTTGTGCGGTCTCGTTTTTTATGTTTGAAGGTTTACCATCAAAGATAAAGATAGCTGTTATATTATAATAACGAAAGATAGAACACATGAGATAAATATTTTCTAGTAAATTTCCCATTTCTTTAAAACGATAGAGATAAATACTGATATCTACGGAAATAGTTTTTCCGTTGAAATGTTGAAGATGTTGTTCTTTGATACTACGGTCATTTAACGACGAAATGAATGTTTGTAGAAGATGGATACCCATACTTGTTTATATAAGGTAAATATATCTCTTTTCTTTTTTTCAATTTAAACTGAGCTCGCATAGACTCATTCTCATCGTTTTTGTAAGTTTATTGTGTTTTGGTTCTGCTCTATTTCCTTGTTGTTTTTTAAAAAATGTATGCATTTTTTCAATGTCTTTTAAAAAGGTTTTATTTTGGTGTTTTTCATCTATAAATCGTAAAAAACTATTAAGTGTAGATGAATTTTTATTAAATGACAAAAGATTATTGTTATGTTGCTTACACCAAATTAAGAAATCGACATTAAAATAAAGTAATAAATTTTTAATGATGTAGTAAGCAAATACATTTGATTTTTCTTTAAATAAATATCGTCTAACACCATTACTAACACTGTCATTACTGAATAGATTTTTGTAATTCAGTCCCATAAAATCAAGTATTTTAACCATTTGAAATAAAGAAAATATTTGTTCAAATCGAGAACAAAAATCACTGTAAATTAAGAAATTTTGTTCGTCTTTGTTTTCAGTTAGTAAATAAGCAGAAATTAAGCTATTCATAGTAGAAGCCCAAAACTCAGTGTAAGCTTCAAATAAATTAAATTCACTATTAATTGGAAATAATTGTCTGACCTTTTTATTAAAGCTGGTGAGTGGCATATTTGAAAAATCTAATCCTAGAGTGTGAAATGTTTCATGAATAAAAACTTTAATAAATTCTTCTGCTCTATATACAATAATTTCTCCGTGTGGAATACAAGAAGTAGTAACAGCACTATTACAATGATTTTGGGATATAACTGTAAACTGATTACCCGGTAGTTGTTTTTTAAATGGAGTAAGAAATCCATATATTTTCAATGTTTTAGAGCATTTTAAAGGGGCATATTGAAAGGCTATTTTGAGCCAAATTATCATTCTTTTCACATAGTTATCAAACTGTGATAAGTTGTGATAGTCTTTTTCTTTTAATATTCCAAAATGAAATTCTACATTACGGTCACCTATTTTTATTTTATAGATAACATATCCTTTTAAATGTTGTATAATATAGCTTCTTATAAATTCAGGAATATATTTGCTTTCATTTAATAACCATTGAGGGATTAAGTTTTCTTTGGATTCTTCTTTATCTTTGAGGTGGGTTTTAATACGCGAAAGTGTATTTTCAGCGCTTGACCATCGTTCGGCTAGTTTAATGTCATTGTAAAGTATTTTTAAAATATTGTCTAATTTTTTTTGTTGTAGAGGTGTCTTTTTAACTAAAAAGTTATCAAAATCAGGTAGTATTAGTTTCATTAATTCTTCTGAATCTAAAGAGAAACTCATATTATATTATATAAATATTGTTTTTATATAATTTAAGTTATGGAAATTTATACTTAATTAATTACTATTAAAACAAATCATTAAGCTAGTGAACCCATTGGGTCCCAAATAGGAAATAATTTGTGAATTTCACCGTGCCAGATTTGTTTTTCTTCTTCTGATATATACTTCTTAGGAATAATTAATTGATAAGTATATTCTCTGAACCATTTATCACTACATATAAGATTGCCAGAATAAGGACCTTCTGTGCCCCAGCTGTTCTCAATCTTCCAATAGTTAACAGCACCATATACATCAGTATTATAACCAACATACACCATAGCATGTGTCATTAAACTTTCGCAAAAATTAATACGTTCTTTCTTATTCATAGTGTCATTAAGACCTAAAAATCCTACATAATCAAATGATTTTTCATCAAGCATAGCTAATTTAGAATTAAAGAATTGACCAACATCACTGCCAAACCATACTGGAGTGTTATCATCAATTGCTTTTTTAGATAGTTTTGTCATCCTATCAATATCTATGTTTAGATATTTCACATCATCACCACCTTCTACGTTGCCTAGATGTTCTACTCCATATAAGCGATTGTAGCTATTTCTAGGGTCATGAGTAAGTGAAACATAATCATCAAAGTTAATCTTGCAAAAATCTTTCATAAAATCTTTTGGGGTACCATTAAACGTTTCGACCTTTTTATCTACCTTGTAATTCCAAACAAATTTTTTGGGTGGTTCTCCAAAAAATCGCACTAGAACCTTCCAAGTTTTCTCAAGACATGCTTTTCTACTATATGTATGTTTACTTTTAAAATAGTCTTTAACAAAAGTTCTGAACATTCTTGACATTACCATATTTACACCAGCAGAATTGCTACTATGTGTGCTTTCTGGATAACTGTCTTTGGGGATTAAACCATATTTATTAGCAATGTTTGTAAACATCACCCATTGACCTCCATCACCAAAAGGCTCTTTAAGAATATGTTGAATAACTCTATCATCCCAACCGCGTTCTTGTGTAGAAATGTCTTCAACTAATTTTAAATTATAATTCATTCTCTCCAGTTTATCGAAAAAGAATACGTAACTTTGAGAAAATTCAAATGATTCTGGGATTTTCTTATCAGTAATAACCTGTCTACGCAACATGTTCACAGCGGCAAAAATCCAACAACGTCCACTAGATTTTTGATTTGCGCAACTGGTTTTTGGTGTAATTTCCTTAGTAAGTACATTTGGCACTTGGTTAACTTGTCTGGGTGTGCTTACTCTAGACAATAAGTTATTATGTAAAGAGTAGTTTTTATCAGTTTCTGTGGGGGTAAATGTAGATATATCCATAATTATATCTATATTCCAATATTTTTCTTTATATGATTTGCCTTATATAAATTTGAATATAAGTATTTGAATATTTTTAATTTATAAAATTTTATAATTAATTTTATAAATCATTCATTGTGTGCGGAGAAGGTAAAATTAAAGAAATTAGTTAGACGCGGCAGCAGCCTTTGCCTTTGCCTTGGCACTCTTGGCAAAGTGTGGGCTCATGTAACGCTGAAGGTTGAAGTAGGTTAGCTCATCATCCTTCTTAAGCTTGAGCAAAGTGCGAAGCTTACTGTCGGCAAGAATACGACGACCGTTCTTTGGGTCCTGAAGCTTATGGGCGCGAATATAGGTATTAATCTCACGAGTGACCTCAGTGCGGGCCATCTCGGTTCCATGGGGCTTTCCAAGGAACTTAGCAAGCTCCTTACTAATCTTAGTTGGCTTTACAAATCCACTAGGGGCACGGTTTCCAGTCTTGCGGGCGCGCTTGCGGCCTGCCTTCTGGGCATTCTTAAGCTCGCGCTCAGAACGCTTCTGAAGTGCGCGGACCTGTCCAGTGACACTAGTAAGCTGGGAGCGAAGGACTGCGAGCTGTCCCAAAAGCTCCTGGAAGGAGTCAGATAGGGAAGGCACAGCCTCGGCAGGAGGAGCGGCTACAACTGCGTTCTCAACAGGAGCAGTAGGGGCTGGTGGGGCTGCCTTGGCAGCAGTTGCTTTCTTAGAAGCGGTTTTCTTGGTTCTCTTGACTTTGGGCATTTTATAATCTACTTTGGTCGAATCTATTTAAGTTCTTTCAGATAAATATATATATTTGTGACCTTTATGCTCACAAATATCCTAAATAATCCGCAGAAAAAATTTACTGATTTTGCGCTACAGATTGATAGAGCCAAGGAAGAGCAACTGCCGCATTATGGCTTACCAGCGTTAGTGCAGCCAATATATAAAATGCGCCTAAAGCTTTTGAGTCTTGATTAATTCCTTTTGAAATTAAATTTTCCATAATATACAAAATGTTTCTTTGAAGTGTTTCTTTGTTTTTCTGTACTAAAGAATGCACATTAATACCATGAAATGGGTTGCCATTTGGAGGACATATTTGTCTTTTAATATGATTTGATAAATTTGCTCTGTATTCCCATATATCTTGCAGTTCTCTAACATATCTAACCAAACCTGTTCTGTCCAAAGTTAAAAACCATGATGTATCTGTAATATGTCCAAATGTGTCTATTCTATGGAAAATAGATAATGTTTTAAGTGAAATTCGCTTTTTAGTAGATAATTTATCAGAATCATCTTTAAGATTAATTTGTATAGGTTCGTTTAAAATATGCGATAATTTGATAAAATGTCTAATATTTTTAATAATATTCTTAGGCAAATCAACACGGGTATAAGGATTTTTTAAGTTTCCTTCTGTTTTCATCATCAAATTATATAATGATTTAATATTGAAGCTATAAGTGAATCCATCTTTACATTGGTAACAGTAAAACTGATGATAAGGGATTTTATGTATTGATTGAAGAGTTAGAAAATCAGTTTCATTTACACTATTTTTACGATTTTTGATATTATTTATTTTAAAATAATTTCGACGCATCCATCCCCTAGCATGTTTCTGAACCGTTGTAATGTGATAAGAATATTTTAAAAAATTATACATGCGATTAATCAACTCAGTTTTATTTCCAGATACTTTTTGTTTATAGTGACGACACATTTGCTTTAATTGCCGCACATTATAATTGATACAAAGTAATTTTTCAAATTCGCTAAATTCAAGAATTGAGAATTCTTCTTGTGAGACTGTTTTACGTCTTTTTCCTCGTTTTACCTCAACTTTATCGTATAAAACAGTTTGAATGTAAGTCTTTGGAGAGAATTTTGAATTAATCATTTATATTAATCATCAGAAAATTAGTTTAAATCTTTTCTGAAAAGAATTAAATTAAATAAGTTATTTATGGTCACACTCTGGTTTTCCAAGTATAAACTTTAGGTAACTAAAATTTTTATGGTCTTTTCGTTGAAATATAAAATATTGAACAAATCCAATGATAACAGTCAAAAGCATTGTACCTTCAACCATTTTTGATATTTTGTCTGTTTGTATGTAAAGTTGTTTATGTTTTAGTTTTTTATAATAAGCTTTATATTTTTTTAACGTGTAAAGTATAGTTAGTAATAAAAAGACAGCTACGGTAAAATAAATATTCATTTTTGTAACCATAAGGAAAAATATCCATATATTAAATGCGTTTTTCATTTGTGTTGTAGGATTGATTATTTCATCTGATGTAAAATTAATAGTAAAATAAATCAAAAATAAAATAAGTATGTTTTTTGCTATCATATTATGTGTTAACAGTGATCTTGTTCTACAACTAAACGTTTCCGCAATGAAATTACCACTAACTGAAAGTATTAGTAAAAAAAGACCAGTGGTATAATTTTCTTTGTGTATTCTATCAAACATATTGCTAAAAAAGTTCATATATATATAGATTACATAATATGAATCTAATATAGCAAACAAACTTAAGAAATTATTTATAAAATTCTTTATAAATGAGTAATTTTGTTAAGATTGTCAGAAACTACGAAAATATTTGTCGCGTTGGTAAGCAAATAATCGACCATAAAGATTTGGTAAGACGTGCTGCGCCTTCGAAATTGGATCAAGAATTCAGAAAACAAGAAGAACGTATCCAGGAATTCGTTAAACTAACTAATGAAGCCAATGAAGAATGGAAAAATAATCCATATTCGGTGAATGAATATTGGACTGGATGGAGTTAATTATCCTACAAAATCAAGGGAAAAATAATGACTTGTAGGTCTACATAAAAATAAGTTGTGTATTAAATTTTTACTACATGATGCTATTCAAAAACTTATTGTTGAAATTAAAAAAATTGATTTAAAGGAATCTGATTTATATAAAGTATAATCAAGTAATATGTCAGCATCCGATTCTATCACGAAAGCTAAGCAGTTTAATCCGTCTAAGGTAACTTACCGTGCCCCGCTTGTTAATAAGCGAGGTGGTAAGTCCGTTCAGTGTCAGCTCAACGGAGCGCCTATTGTTCTACAGTTTCCTCTTATGCTCACTTGGGGTGTAAATGAGCGTGTAGACGAGCAGTCAGGTCGTGTCTCGTATGATATGGCGCTACAGTTTGAGCCGGATAAGAGTTCTTCAATTAATAAGTTTATGCTTGCCCTACAGGCATTTCAAGAAAAGATTCTAGATGACTCTGTTAGTAAGTCTAAGGATTGGTTTGGAAAGAGTAAGCTCAGTCGCGAGGTTGCTGAGGCAATGATGTACCCAATTCTAAAGTATCCTAAGAAGAAGGATGGTAGTGGTGAACCAGACCACGACCGCAACCCTACTCTTAAGCTAAAGATTCCGTTTTGGGATGGTAAGTACAATATTGAGCTTTATGATATGAGTGGAAAGCCAGCTTATGTACCTGAGGATACAGCACGTAAGATGGGAATTGAGGCGCCACAGGGAGCACGCAGTCCATCTGATATTGTCCCAAAGGCATCTCATGTGAAGGGACTACTTGCTTGTACTGGAATTTGGATGGCAGGTGGTCGCTTTGGAGTCACTTGGAAGCTTGTACAGGCTTGCGTCCGTCCACCAGTGCGACTTGTGGGAAGTGGTATGTGTCACATCGCAGATGATTCTGATGATGAGGAGATGGATGCTAATCTTAATAAGTATGATGCCGCAAAGGATGATAGTGTAGGAGCTTACCAGGCAGTGGAGGAAGTTACTGGTCCAACATTTGATGAGTCTGATGAGGATGAGGAAGAGGAGGAAGAGGAGGAGGTTGTTGAGAAGCCTCCTTCGCCAAAGAAGAAGAAGAAGAAGATTGTGCGTCGCAAGGTCAAGAAGAGTAGTGGCGATTAAGTATTATGATAAATCATTGAGTAAAATAAAATATTATAAAATTTTTTATTGTTTATAATATTCAAATACTTATTGAAGGTTTATGGCTCTTCCAGAAGAATAACCTCCCTGTGGTCCTAATAACGCAGACTTAACAACTTTAATTCCTTCTTGCTCTTTCATATTTTTAGTCTCCATTTCCTCATATTCATTTTTCATTTTTTCAAATATTGTCATTCTAAGATTTATAGGTTTATTAATTATTTCCATTCGACCTTCATGATTTATATATAATATCTTATCTACCCAATCTTCCATACCATCTAATATATGAGTAGCATAAATAATAGAAATTTTATTGGTTTCTACTTCTTTTTTAAGATAATCTAGTAAATTCGTTCTTACTATAATATCAAGTTCTGCTGTTATTTCATCTAATAAAAGTAGTTTAAATGGTTTTATTAAACCAAGCATAATTTGTACTCGTCTTCTTTGACCATCTGATAATTTTCGCATATTCCAATCTAAATTTATTTTTAACAAATTCGCAAAAAAATCTCTTCTTTCTGAATACTCATCTTGTAACTTTTTCATAAAATTTCGCACTTCTAAATCTATACTATATGCTGTTCTTCCTACAAAATTAACAGTCCTACTCCATTCATCACCAATAAAAGCCAATCCTCCTAGTAAATTTTGAGGAGTTCTTCTTCCTATAATACTAAATTCTTCTACATTATAAGTTAAATGTTTTCCTGCTAACACACGCAGAAGTGTTGATTTTCCTCCTCCATTTGGACCAGCTAATAAATATTTCTCTCCAAGTTTCATTTCTAAAGAGATGTTTTTCAAGATAATATTTTCTTTATCATGGAAATAAGCAAAGTTTAAGTTTCTAACATTTACAATCATTCTTATAATTATGATAACTTACTAATTTTTTAACTTATTATATTTATCAATTCGTTCTTGAATATAAAAACCAAAGAAAACAATACCCATACCTCCAGCAATTCCCCTCCATAATCGTTTGTTATTTTGATTTCTTAAACATATAACTTCAGACGAACCCCATATAGCTCCTGCTCCTCCTAAAACATTTGAAACGAATTTTTGTCCTGTATCTACGACAAAATCCTTATTCATTTTAATTAAATTATATTAAATTTTTAAATAAGATTTTAATATAGTTTTTCCATAATTTCTTTTGAGAAAGGAGCTCCTCCAATCTCAGAAAGGCTAAAATTTTTCTTGTTAAATCCTCCTCTACGTCTTCTAGTTCTTTTGCGCATTCTTTTTCTAACACGTCTTCTACTTTTAATTCTACGTTTGGTTCTGCGGATAGTTCGTCGTCTTTTAACGCGTCGTCGTCGGAGTTTTCTTTTAGTTTTATTATAAACCATTGTATATATTAGTAGTAGATTTTAAGATAAATGAAAGAGATTTAAACGACTAAATGTAAATTAAAGAAATGGACTCTGTTCACTTTTATAGAAGCTTTCATACGCATCCTGTTAATAAATTAATTCATGTTTTTTGTATACCTTTAATTGTGCTTACTACAATAAACTTTTTAAGTAAGCTTTCTCTCCAAATTCAACTTCCTCTAAGGAAATATCGCGTTGATTTTATATATAAACCTCATACCAAACAAATAATGTATAAAACACTTTACATTAATTGTTATGTTATAACCTCATTGTACAATATTTATTACTATGTGTTTTGGAACTTTAAAATTGGATTCATAATGCAATTATACATAGGATTTTTGTATATATTAGGTGAAATCTGGAGAGATTTTGATAAAAAATGGTTGAAACATAGCATCATAACTTTTGTTTGTGCTTGGATGCTTCAATTTCTAGGGCACGCTATAGAAGGTAATAGACCTGCGCTAATGACTTCTTTATCCCAGACTATATTTCAAGCACCACTATTGACATTAGAGTATGTTTATCCAAACCTATTAAATTGATTTTAATAACATGAATTATATTATATTAAAAATGTATAATTTAATTAGACACTCCGTATGGACTGATGCTTGGCAAATGACGAAAAATAATAGAAATGTTCCACCGGGATTGATGCAATATAAAGTTTCACGAGAAGCTTTATTATCTTTACTACCAAATGGTACTAAAAATATTAATTGTGTTTATAATAAAGATTGGTTTTTGGCACAACATACACTAGAAAATTTACAAAAACTAACTCCCAATACAAAAACAGGAAAAGCTAATAAATGGAAAATAATTCTTATAATAAAAGCTACCAAAGGAGATGGTAAAGAATGTTTAAAAGGTGCTTTACTTAATAAAGATACAAATGAAATAGCATTAATTACCAGTTTAAATAAAGAACATGCAGTGGAGCGAGTGGTGAAGAGATTAGTAAAATCATTACATAAGGATTATAAAATTTGTCAATGTAAAATGATTGCTCCTCTTATATTTTGGGATGAACTTAAAAATAGATTACTTTATTAACTACTAACTTGATTCTAGTTTAATGTCAATATAAATATCTGCTCTTTCTGTTGTTGAAAATAAATGTTCTGAATTTATTTTTAATATTCCTTGGTTTCGCAAAATGATTGTTTGATTTTCTTTAATTACTAATTTGTCTCCTTCTATTATAAAATCTTTTTCACCTAATGTAATTTTTAATCTTTTATCATTTAAAACGCGAGTGATAGGACCTTCATATAAACAATGTAAATTATTAAAATTATCAATAGTAATATGCTCTTCTAAATCTGGAATACATTTTATAATTAAATCATTACCACTATGGTCGAATATAACTTCGTTGTGCCAAAGCGGAACATAATATTTTTTATCGTCAAAATCTAATCTATAAACATTATCACTTAATAAATCAGTCAAAGATGGATTTAATATAATGATGTTGTCACCTCTCATTTTTTCCTTGAGGATATCTTTCATTTGGCTAATAATCTCATCGGATATTCCAAAGATTTCTCTATGATTGGAGAGAAAGCCAAATAATTCTATAGATTTTTCTTTTTTCAAATCTTTAAATAGTCGAATAGATATTTTTCCGCAATTATTTATGATATTATCCAAAGTAGTATCTAAAAATAAATCATTCCATTTTATATCAGGTGTAAAATATTGAAGAAAACTTTTAATAATATCACGATAATTGGTATCAATTTCAGGTGTTCCTTTATAACAACCTTGACGTTGAAGTAGAAAACAATAAGCTTCATTTATTTTTTTAAATTTTGACTCTGCGTCTTTAGATTTATTTTTATCTGGGTGATATTTTAAAGCTTGTTTGTAGTAAGCTTTTTTCAAACCTCTTTCAGTATGTTTTTGTGAAAGTTTTAATGTTTTACACGCCGTCTCCCAATCCATAAATTACCTTACATAAATAAAATATGAAACTCTCTAAATGATAAATTGGTCTATAATTATTATTGTAAAGTTTAAGAAATTTATATAATTTCAAATAAATTTTGGTAATGGTTTTATTATTAAATTTTTTTTTAAGAACGAAGTATTGTATGATTTCATGAAGACAACTTGTAATATCTAAATGATAAATAAACATATTGTAAATATTGTCACGGAATCCAATAAAGTTTATATTTTCATAATTATTTATATCTTCTATGATTCGTTCGGTGATTTTTTTACGTGGACACATTAGTTGTTTGTTTCCAGTAACTAAATCTTTAATATTTACTATCTTACTTAAATCAACAGTTTTATCAACAAGTTTTCCAGTTGATTTTTTATACGCTGTTTTATTGGGTCTTTTTACTGTTATTATTTTACAACGGTCTAAAATATTATCAGGAATAAAACTTATATTTTCTGTCACAAAAACATAATGTAAATGAATATTTTTATGTGTTAATGTTTGAAGATAGCTGTAAAAAATGTCAAGTAATTCACTATGGATTTTATGAAAATTTTTACAAACAATAATTCCTGTATGATTTTGTCGTGCTGATAAGATATCCAATATATGATTATAAATATCATTCCATAACAGTTTTGCATTACATCCCAATAATTCCATATCTACCTCAAAATGTATGTCACTAATTTTAATTAAAAATTCTCGTTTATTTTGAAAATTCAAGGTAATTTTTCTTTCATACTTTAAATTGGTATCACTAAATGGTTTAATATATTTAAGTACTTGAGAGTATTTTCCTGTGCCACTTGGTCCATAGAAACATAAATTTCTTTTTTGATTTAGTGTTTTGTTTTTATAGTTTTTACGAATATCTTCGGCTCTTTCTGCTGTAAGTTCTCCGATTGACCTTTTAGTTTTTATTCCTTTTTTGTTGATATAAGTCATTTCATAAGGGAAGGTGTTAGGATCTCCATCCGCACCCCCAGCTTTGGGCTCACCATCCGACGCTGATTCCGCCGACTCTTTTACTTTAGCAGACTTAGT